>ERZ857757.480-NODE-480-length-41543-cov-7.653707_pt1 | contig 41543 bp, 20 predicted proteins | sample MGYA00519764_ERZ857757 | MGnify/ENA primary metagenome ERZ857757 (study PRJEB31778, sample SAMEA3449359) | human gut metagenome | biome: human gut; feature: human-associated habitat; material: faeces | place: United Kingdom | collected 2010/2012 ...
TCACCCGTGCTGAGGCGGCCGCTATCATCAACCGCGTCGCTCTGCCTGAAAACAGGCTCGCTAAAACTCTCGATAAAATCAGTGATGATGATGCGTATCTTCTTATCAATACGCCGGAAATGAAAGCTCCGCGTGAGGGAATCAATTCCGGATGGTTGCTTGACGCACGCGGCGGAATTCCCCGCTTGACCATTGCAAACGTAACCGGTCTCTTAACGGATATTGATGCTGCGGCTCCTACGGCGCTGATTCGCGAATTCAATCCCACCAAGACCGGAAAGCTGGTCTTGGAGGCCAATCTTTCGGTGAACGGCTACGATGGAATTTATGCAGCTTTCCGCAATTCGGACGGTAAAGACATTTATCATCTGGAAACCATAGACGGCTCGTGGCAGCTTTTAGGTGCGGACGGAACTTATACAACGGTTTACGAGGTCGGCGCCCTGGAACGAGGTTTTATTTTCCGGATCGAATTGGATCTCGACAACCGCCGCTGCACGACTTACATCAACCGCAAGAATACCGGCACGTATCCGCTTTCAGCCGATATGGCCGACGGTATCGTGAATTTCTGCATCGGCACAACCGAAAAGGCCGTCAAGGTAGCTGTCAATGTGCTTAGCGTCCGCGCTTACGTCAATTATGCCGTAAACGACACTTTCAAATATGACAGCAATGGAGCAGTTCCTTTCGGCTATATTGGCGAGGGAACGGCGGAAAACGGAGAATTGTTCCTGCCGGTCGGTTCGGTTACCAAAAGCTTTGAACCGGTAAGCGGAAAAATTGTGGCGGAAACCATGTTCCTTTTGCCGAAATCCCAAAATATGCAGTTTACTCTTGCAAGCGGAAACAATCCGATTGTTACGTTCTCGGCTCAAAACGGCTCTTTTTATGCCGGCAGTCAGCTGTTGACCGAGAATTTTGAAAGCCAGATGTGGCATCGCCTGCGTTTGGAGGCAGATACAGACCGACAGACCGTTGCTGTCAAAATCAACGGAAAAAAGGTTGCCGACGTGTCCTTTGAAACTGCGGCCACTTCTGCCGACTGCTTTGTTTTGGAAACCTTTGGCGACGCTATTCCGGATGACGCAGAACCCGAAGAGCGTGAAATTCTTCGTCGCGAAGCACCGCATTTTGATAATATCAAAGTGTTCCGCGCGGCAGAACACAAAGACTATGTGCCGCAGCCAAAAGTGCCTGCCGGAGAAAACGCTTATACGGTTGGCATGAATGTATGCTCGCTGTGGCAAAACGGAACGTCCTACGGTTGGAGTTGCATTACGCCGTTTGACGATATTAAACCGGTGCTTGGTTACTATGACGAGGGAAACCCCGAAACCGCAGATTGGGAAATCAAATATTTAGTCGAACACGGGATTGATTTCCAAGCTTTTTGCGTATTTCCCGACAAGGCAGATGAGCCGCTCAAAATGGAGGAAACGACGCATTTGTACGACGCTTTCATGAATGCCAAGTATTCGGAACTGTCCCATTTTGCCATAATCTGGGAGGCTGCCGCCGGGAAAAAGCCAAAGGATATCCAAGCGTGGAAGAATTACTTTGTTCCTTATTTTATTGAAAACTACTTCAAGGACGCGCGCTATATTACTATCGACAACCGCCCGGTTATGTGCGTGTTCGGTGCAGGCAGTGTCTCGGACGCCTTGGGCGGAGACGCGGCCATGGCCGAAGCATTTGACTATTTGGAAAATGAAGTGAAAAAGCTTGGCTTTGACGGCATGATCTATCTTGCCTGCGGAAACAGCAATGAGAGACTTTCCGCTATGGGCTTTGACGGCTGTTATGCCTACAACTGGGGCAAAGAGGGCTGTACATTTGAGCATAACCGCAAATCGATTCTTGCCAGTGCGGAAAACACTGCCGTTTATACCGTGCCTACGATTTCGGTCGGTTTTAACAGCATTGCCTGGGCGGGCGTACGTTTTCCGATGATGACAGCCGAAGAATACCGCGTGTCGCATACATGGGTTCGTGACGAATATCTTCCGAAGTATGCAAAAGAAACCTGGCAGAAGAATTTTGTCATGCTTTCGACATGGAACGAATATGGCGAGGGTACATACATTATGCCCACGGAGGATGAAAAAGGCTTTGGATACTTGGATGTGTTGCGAGAAGTTTATACCGATGAAAAAGAAAGCGAATCGGCGGACACCGTTCCGAATGCCGCGCAGAAAGCCCGTATCAACCGTTTGTACCCGCAATACCGCAGACTGTTACGCAAAGAGGGATATTATCAGCCGACCTTGAACGAGAATTCCCTAACCGAGGCAATGAGTTTAAATCTTAACCCGACGCAGGGGGGAGACGCAATTTTCTGGGTATCGCCGGATGTGAAATATAATGAAAAAGACGGTCTTACCGATGTTTCTCACGGCAACGATCCGCAGATCATTGTCCCGGCCTCACTCCCGGACGGCTTGCACTTGGAGGATATTGACGCTATCCGTTTGATTGCCGAAATCCCGAACGGCGAGCGTTTTCAGATTTTCTTTGCCACAGAAGAAGAACCGAGCTTTTCCGAAAGCCGCGTTATCAATTCCCGTTCTGACGCCGGTATGTTGAAAGAATACCTGATTCCGACTTCCAATGTTGCCGGTTGGAAAGGAACACTGAAAAAAATCCGCATCGACCCGGTGGAAACCCAAGGCGTGCGTTTTCAGATTTTAGCTGTGAAATTCTTGACTTCGCCGGATCGGGTAGCCAAGGAAATGAAAATCAACGGCCAGCCCTTCACCCTGGGCTTTGAACCGCAGAAAGCAGCGGATGGTCAGATTTTGGTTGCTTTTGAACCGGCGCTTGCTATGGATTTTCGCTTGGGACTGTTCCATTTGTGGGATAAGGAAACCGGCATACTGACGCTTCAAAACCCCTCGCATACCGTCGTTTATCGCGTTGGAAGCGAGCAGTATACCGTTGACGGCAAGGAGAAAGCGTTGGGGTTCAAAATGACTTCCATCGACGGCTTGCCGCTTATTCCGATTGAATCCCTGTGCAAAGAAATGGGATATCAATTTTACCTTTTTGACAATGCCATGCAGATTGAAACGTATCAGAAAAACTATCTGGACAGCATTCCCGAATCGGTGTCGGGAACGTATGATTTCACTTATCCCGGCCATAATGAAATGTGGGTGAGCGAGAACACAACGCTCTTGACGGCCGATGGCTTTATGCGGGCAGAAACATTTGCCGAAGGGGAAAAAGACCCGACTCTTTGGAAAAGATTGGAAACTCCGCTTGACGCCGCAGGCCATACCAAAATTGAGGTTCGTGTGCGGTATCAGTATGAATCCGAAGAGAATTTGCCTATGCAGATGTTTTTTATTACGGATAAGGATAGAGCGTGGAGCGAGAGCAAATCCGTCAAGGTAACGTTAAAGAAAAATGATTCCGGGGGAGAATGGGAAACGTATGTGTTTGATATGTCCGGCTGTGAAAAATGGGCAGACAACATTACAAATCTCCGTTTTGACCCATTCAATGCGTCGGGATATATGGAAATCGATTACATTCATGTTGAAAAATAAACAGAACGACCGTGTGAAAAAACGCCGATTCGACTGACGTAAAACAGAAAAAACCTAACACGAAAAAAGTCCGAAATTCATTGAATTTCGGACTTTTTGTCATGCGTTTCGCTGTCGGAAGCTTTTGGCTGTCTGTATGGAAGATTTATCAAATTATAATCGCCGCCATTCCACTTTTGGCATTTCGTAAATTTGTTGGGGTTCACTCCGGTTGAGACTCTGTATGCTTGTAATCGGGAAAATGGTGCTTGTTCAGCTTTTTATAGCTGACGGCAAAGCATATGATCTCCGCGACCGCCGTGATGAGCCACGAAAAAATGTACAGCAGATACAAGGACGGTATCGTGCGGAAATGAGCAAATACGGTATAGATCCACGCCACACGGAATACGCAAGAGCCCATGATTACAATAATAGTCGGCGCAAGACTTTTCCCGATCCCGCGGCAGGCCGCAATCGTGCAGTCCATGAAAGCGCTGAAAGCATAGGAAAAACACATGATCCGCGTGCGCTGAAGGCCTGCTTCAATGACTGCTTCCTCATTGGCAAACCAAGATAAAAACTCTCTGCCGAAAAAGAACAAAGCGGCTCCCAGCACTGCGCCTGCCACAAAAGAATAGGTGATGCCGATAAAATAGCTTTTTAACACACGGTCGCGTTTGGCGGCTCCCAGATTCTGTCCCATGAACGTTGAGCAGGCGGTATAGAATGCTGCCATGACATTATAGATGATGGCATCGGCATTGGCGGCGGCGGAATTTCCTTCGACCATAACAGAATCAAAGGTGTTGACAGCGCCCTGTATAAAGAGGTTGGCGACAGCAAAAATGGCGTTTTGAAGTCCTGCCGGAATACCGAGCCCGAGAATGCGTTCCACTTCGATTTTATCCAACCCATTTTTCAAATCCCGTAAACGGAACGTGCAGTTGTCTTCCTGCCGTCCCATGTGTAACAGAATGAGGATGGCGGACACATACTGTGTGATGATGCTGGCAAGTGCAACGCCGTCCTCCGCCATGCCGCAGACGATGACGAAAAACAGATTGAAGATCACATTCAGAATGCCTGCAATCAAAAGATAGGTAAGCGGACGCTTTGTATCGCCGTTTGCACTGAGCACGCCGTTACCGAAATTGAAAATTCCGAGTGCCGGCATACCGATCGCATAAATGCGAAAATAGAGCACCGCGCCCTCAATCAGGTCGTCCTTTGTGCCGAGAAGTTCTAACATGAACCGCGCGGAAATGAGACAAAGTATCATAATGATACAGCCCGTCGCAAGACACAGCACAAACGAGGTGCGGATAGAAGCAAATGTGCGCGCTTTGTCCCGGGCGCCGAGATGCCATGCGACACGGACATTGACGGCGCTTCCCATACCGATAAGGAAACCGGTAAACAGGGATACAAGGATCGTGGTCGAGCCGACCGCACCCAAAGCCTCGGCACTGGAAAATTTGCCGACGACTGCCACATCTGCCATATTGAACAGTACCTGCAAAAGCTGGGACAGCATAAGCGGAATGCTGAAAAGGAACATGTTTTTCCACAGAGAGCCATCGGTCATCTGAATTTCGCCGTGCGCGCTCTTTATATTTAAAGATTTTGCCATGTTGATAAACCTCCGAAAGCTTACATAGCAGGCAATTACAGTTTGAACGCAAGCATTTTATACTCTGTTCAATCTGTGTTTCCGTATAATACTTTTTGCTGTAAGGAAAAATGAAATAGTTCTTTGACGTGACAGTGTTTTACGCACGAAAGTGCGCTTTGCCAATTTCCAAAGGGTCCGTTTCGTTGAAAAAAGCACTTGCTTATGCAAGTGCTTTTTATGGTTGCGGAGGAAGGATTTGAACCAACGACCTTCGGGTTATGAGCCCGACGAGCTACCAGGCTGCTCTACTCCGCGATATAAAACAACGTGAAGTGGTGCCGGAGACCGGACTTGAACCGGTACGGGATTTGAGTCCCACGGGATTTTAAGTCCCGGGCGTCTGCCGATTTCGCCACTCCGGCATGGTACAAAGTCCGCCGTTCCTTACGTTGCCTGAATATTATAGCACATACAGAACCGTTTGTCAAGACTTTTTGCAGAAAATAAAACTACATTTTGTTCAATTTTGCTCGGCCGACTTTCTGACAAACCCCGTCCGATGCTTAATTGGCGTCGGACGGGGAAAAACTCTGTTTTACAGTAACGTGACTTCGCGCACGATGCCTCGATAACTTCCGTCGGTGGTATACTGCATAACGCCGTTGTCAAGCGCTTCTTCAAAGTCGCAGTGCATGTGACCGGCGAAGATCGCTTTAATCATCGGTTCGCTCTTTATGTATTCCACAGCGCGCAATGTCTCTTCCGTGGCTTTCTGCTGCTCGCGGCGTGCCGGCGTGTAACGTGCCAATGCCTCTTCCGGCGGTGCCAGCAGATAGCTGCAATCCTTTTCCGCTTGCAGACGGTTTTCGCCGAATTCCTTGGACCAGAACGGCGTATGTACGCCCAAAACAATCGGATAACCCTTGGCGGCTTCCGCGCGAAGCATCTGAACCTGACCGTCGGTAATCTGGTAATAGGAATTGTCCAATGTCACGAAATTGACGCCGCCATAAATTTTGGAATCAAAATACAGATTCGACTGAATGTGCGGCGCGGTTTGTATCATGTTCCGCCATTTGTACGCCTCATCTTCGTTGTCTCCGCCGACATAGGCGCAGATATCGTGGTTTCCGAGGGCATAGACGTAATCCACACCGTCAAAAGCATGGTCGAGATACGCGAAATTCGCATGAGACATGAAATCGATAAGATCGCCGGTATAGACCACAAAAAGTTCGTTTTTGCGTGCATACTCAATGGCTTGATCATAGAAACGGACGGTGATACCGTCGGCGCGCCCTGTTTCAAAGCAATTGGCGCGGCGGGCAGCGGCAAGCGTTTTGAGCCGTTCTGAATCGTTTTCATCCGCAAGGGAAATGTGCGAATCCGTAATGTGCAGAAAGCGTACCGGCGAGTCTAAGCCGAGCTTAACGATGGTTTGGGTGATTTGAAGTTGTTCGTTTTGCATAGTAAGAGTCCTTTTTTATTGATTGAATGGATAACTGGTTATTGCGGCAGGGGAGTGGAAGTCCCCGTGTAGGTTTTATCAGAAATCGGCCGAAGTGTTTCCGCGGAATCCAATACAAACGCCTTGACCTGCGTAAAGCCGTCCATGTCGGCGATCCAAAGCCGTCCGTTGACAAGTACGGCATTTCTGAGAAGAGCGACCTTTCCGACACGGTTGTTCTCCGTATAGTACGCAAGAACAATGAGCTTGTTTTCGACTGCCGAGCCGAAATCGATTAGTGTTTCTTCCGTCTTGCTTTCTTTGGGTGTTCCGAGGCATGCGTCCATGGAAACACGTAAGACCGCTTTTCCGGTTTCATCGATCTTGGCGTCTGTCACCCGACCGCCGGGCACGGTCACACAAGCCAAGAGATCACGGGCGTTTGCAAACTCATAACCGGTCTGCGGCGCAAGAATCGCTGTAAATTCATACGCTCCGGTCTCCGGCACGGACGAAACCCAGGAGACGTTTTCCAGCGTACAGGTTTTGACGTCTTCCGCTAACGTGACGCTGCCGTCTTCCGGCATCGTGCCGATAACCGGCAGAGGTGCGTTTAATTTAACCGCATAAATGCCGTGATTCTCTGAAAAGACGATATAATCGGTCGAGCCTGTGCCTGCACCGCCCAAAGCGTCGTAACGGAGCGCATTGACTGTGCCTTTCCAATAGTTGCCGACGAGGGAGGTCAAATCGTATTCCATGACCTGCATGCCGTCAAGTTCGGCCACCATAGTGCCGGAATCTAACGGAACGCGCTGTGCCTGCGAGAAACCGCCGCCGTTCTTAATGCTGAAAAACATACCGTCGCCGCTGCCGCTGTCATAACGGCGTTTGATACGCATGTAGCGGTGGTTATCTGTCGAGAGGGAAATGCCCGACAGCGTGAAGTACATATCGGTACCCGTATCCGTGTAGCTTAAAAGGCTGTTTTCAAGCGTATATTCCTTGATGGTTTCTTTGGGACTCCATCCGCAGGAGGTGGCATCAAAATCAAAGAACGCTTTGTTTGAATAAACGGCGTAAAGCGTTATATCGGTATCGGAAATCACTTCGGTTTGCGGCTTGACAGCGTTTTTATCGGTTGACCAGCCGATAAAGAAGAACCCGTCTTTCTTGGGCGACGCGCCGAAAGCGTCGGGCTGCATCGGTGTGCCGGCCAGAACAAGCCCGTCTGCCGGAACACTGCCTGTGCCGCCGTTGGCGTCATAATGAACCGAGATTGCCGTAAACGGATCTGTGCTGCGTGCATAGGAATAGTTGCCTTCCTCGTCGCTGACGCGCAGAACCACATATTTTCCGGCCATGTCGGCAGAAGCTTCAAGGGTATAGAGGGGAGTGTTGCAAACGGATTTCCCGTTCACAAGCCATTCGTAGTGATACCGGCTCGGGTCTTCGGAAACGCCGTCCAAAACAGCCGATAAGGTCACGCCGTTTGCCGGTTTTCCGCCGGAAACGGAAACTTTCGGCATAGCGTTCTTTCCGGGCAGTTTCACTTCATACAGCCCATGGCCGAAATAAACGCACGGGTCGGCGAATTTTCTTGCTTTGATGATCATTTTGTCGGCATATACTTCGATAACCTGACCGGCTGAGAAGTTGACTTCATATATGCCGTTTTTGCTGGTGCCTTCTTCGAGCCATACCGAGCAGCCGTCGTTCAAATGTGTAAAGACGAGACTGTCAGAACCGCCGGTCTTGACATACAGTCTGTCAAGGGAAAGATTGGAGTGCGTATGCGCCGTGATAACGGTCGTGCCGGGGTAGCAGTTCAAAATTTCTTCGACTGCCGCGGAATTGGTAATCACGCTGTTGTTATTGGGAACATAGCCGGCTAAGGGCACGTGCGAAATGACAAAGGCAGGAACGCCGGTCTTTTCGGCTTCGGCAAGTTCTTCCCTTAAAAATGCCAGCTGTCTGTCTGAAACGACATAAGTAGCAAGCTGTTCTTTTGCAGGGGTGCTGGGGGTTGACATAAAGATGAATTTGCGTCCCTCAATGATGGCCGAATACCAGAGGTCGTCGCCGTCGCGGCGGATTTCGTAACCCATGGCGCGGTTGGCGGCAATCTGGGTCGCAAGAGAGTTAAGCAGAGCGTCGCGGTCGTATTCAGTGGAGTTTTTGTCGCTGATATGGAATTCATGGTTGCCGTTGATAATAAAAGCAGGACGGCCGGCATCGTTGAAATTGGTTTTCATATAATTGTCGAGCACTTTATACTGCTCGGTTGTGCCGTGGTTGACAAGGTCGCCTGCAATAACGGTAAACGCCGGTTTGTTGGCGATGATATCGTTTAACATGCGCGCACGGTTGACGGCCATTTCCGTCCAATAGTCCTGTAAATGGATATCCGAAACCGCATAGAACGTAAAGAGCGGCGTTTCGGCTTTGTTCTGCCGTTTTTCGGGAATGTTATACCAATAGACGATATCGTCTTTGCCGCTTGCGGTGAAGTGGATGGAAAGCCGGGTTGCGCCCGGCGCAAAAATGCGGTTTCCGGTTGCTGTGTAAGAAGCGGAACCCTCGGTGAGCGTCATGGCGGCAAACGGCGTATAACCGCTCATTACGCCGTCAGCGTTGGCAAAGTAGACCGATACGCCGGAATAGGCGGCCGCTTCTTCGGGTGCGATGATCGAAAGCGTACCGTCGGCAATGCCGATGCGTTCGGTGGCATATTCATAGGTAATGACATCCTGATCCCCGATCGGGTTCCAGATAGCGTAAAGGTCGATATCCGAGCCGTTCACTTCGACGGAGGTGACCGGTGTTGTGCCGCCCTCGGTGAGCGACCATCCGGCAAAGATAAAGCCGCGGCGGACCGGGGTAACATCGGGAATTTCCACAGTGCCGGAAAGAAGGGAAGTATCCTCCGGCGCACCGCTGCCGCCGCCGGCATGGTAGCGGACTAAGGCATACGGAATCAGCGAGAGGTCGTCGTAATAAACCGTACTGCCCGAACCGTTTATCGGGTTGCAGTACAGGCTAAGCCAGCCGCTATTGGCATTGACTGCTTCGGATGCGTTGGACGGAACAGTGAAGTCATCGTCGACTGTCACCCATTCATTGGTTTTTGTCTGTGTACCGGTTATATTGTCGCCGCCGCGCATTTGATTATAATAGGAAGAAACGACAGCAGGAGCTTTTACACGGTAGTGAATGTGGTATTTTCGGCCGGCTTCCCAGCCTACAAAGGTCTGAATCGACGCATGAGGTGAGTAGCGCCTATATTCGAGAACGTGATTGCCGTCTGCCTCAGCAACAACCCGTACAGTGCCGTTTGAGGGACGGATATAGACAATATCGCCCTCAAAATCACCGTTTTGGAAGGCATCTTTGCCGGGCTTGACTTTTTCCATGGGAACCCATTGTGCATATATATCCATGGATTCTGTCGGTACGGGCAACATATGACAGCCGTAGTAGGCGCCGGTTTTGGGGTTTACCCAAGAATAAAGCGCCTTTCCGTTGCGAATTTCCCAATCGGGAATTTCCGCAGAGCCGGAGGTGATTGTTTGACGAAGCTCGCCTTCATCATAGAGTTTGATCTCAATTGCCGACGCACAGGCGGACAGCGTCATAAGCAAGAGAAACAGGGTGAGGACGCGCGAAAAAATGTGGGTTTTCATAGTGTTTCACTCCTTTTCTTTTTTTTTTGAAAAACAAAGTCCTCCTGCCCAAAAACAGGAGGACTGTTTTTACATAATTTTAACATAGAAGTCTGCAAAATTCAATTAGAAACAATGCCAAACTTTCCCATGAAAAATTGACGTTTTGCACAAAGAAAATACATTTTTTCAAATCGCTTTGTTTTCTTGTCGTTTCCGTTATTCGCCGTCCGGGTTTTCTTCGTGTCCGGATGCAAGCTTTGCCGTTTGTCGTTGCGCCATGACGAGCTTATAATATACGCCCTTGCGGGACAGCAGTTCGCTGTGCGTTCCGATTTCGGCGACGCGGCCTTTGTCGAGCACGATCAGGCGGTCAGCGCCCGAAAGCGTGGAAAGACGGTGCGCAATGGCGATGGTGGTGCGCCCTGCCGTCAGGCGTGCCAGCGCGTCTTTTATCTGCTTTTCGGTTTGTGTGTCGAGCGACGCGGTTGCCTCATCCAGAATGATGATCTTCGGGTCGTGCAGAATGGCGCGCGCAATTGCTACACGCTGGCGTTCGCCGCCCGAAAGGTTGTAGCCGCGTTCGCCGACAATCGTATTGTAGCCGTCCGGCATACGCGTGATGAATTCGTGACAGTTGGCCACTTTCGCGGCGCGGACGACATCTTCAAAGGTCGCTTCGGGTTTGGCGTAGCGGATGTTGTCGAGTACAGAACCGTTAAAGAGAAAGGTTTCCTGCAACACGACGCCGACCTGCGAACGGAGGGAATATTGGGCAATCTCACGCAAATCATGTCCGTCGATGCGGATCTCTCCCGAAGTGGGGTCGTAAAGCCGCATGACAAGGTTGATTAGCGTCGATTTCCCGGCGCCGGAATGACCGACAACGCCGATCATTTCGCCTTTCTTGATGGAAAAACTCACATCTTTAAGAACCGGATTGTAGGCCTTGTATCCGAACGAAACATGGTCGAATGTGATATCTCCGTCGATTGGGAGAGATACCGGCGTGACCGAATCGTTTAGATCGTCCTGTTCTTCTAAGATCTCAAAGACCTTTCCGGCGCTGACGCCGGCTTGCGCCAATACGCGCGGCAGATTGACAAGCCACTGTACCGGTCCGTACAGCATATAGACATAAGTCGTGAACTGCACAAGCTCGCCAAGCTGCATCTGACGGCCTAAAATCATACTGCCGCCGAAAAACAGTGCACAGTATTCGCCGATGCTGAAAAGGTAGTTGATAGGCGGCTGGAAGAGATACCAGGCCGTATCGGCTTTTTTGATTGAATCCGCCCAACGTCCGGACGCTTTCTCATAAGCCTTTGCTTCACGCGCCTCGCCGCCGTAGTTTTTGACCACGCGGATTCCGTGCAGCACATCGTGAAGAAGTTCGCTGGCCTTGCAATGATTCCGCCAGGTGTTCATGTAGCGGATGTGCATGAAATTGTAGGATTTGGCTGATAAGTACACCGCAAACGGCAGGGGAAGGACTACTACGAGCGCTAATCGCACATTGGTGATAAACATGATGATGACCAACGCAATCAGAGAGACAGTCTGCAAGATCATGTCCTTGCCCTGACGGGTGATGAAATCCTGCACTACGCCGGCATCGGACGAAACGCGGTTGATGAGTTCCCCTGGCGTGCGGCGGGATACGTTGCTCATGGAGAGCTGTTGAGTCTTGGCAAAAATATCGCGCCGGAGATCGCGTCCGTACGCGGCGGAAATTTTGTAGTTGCAGTTTTCCTGCCATACAAAGAAGAAAAGCCGGAGAGTATGCAGGCCGATAATGCAGGCGGCAACCTTGAAAAAGAGCGCCATGTCGCGGTTGTTCGGAACGATGAGATCGTCGATCAGAATGCGCTGGAAGATCGGTACAACTACGTCGGCGGCATACAGCGCAAACGTGCAGAACAGTGAAATAAGGAAACGTGTGCGGTAAGGGCGAAGCCGCTTGAGAAGCTTTGTGAAAACGCCGGATTTGGCTTCACAGAATACACAGGTGCTCGCACCGTTTAACCGGGCGCCGCATTTGGGACAGGTCGGCTCGGGCGAATCGGTATTTTCGGTAAATACGCCGGTTTTGAGATAATATTCGAGAATTTTGGCAAGCTCGGCGTATTTTAAAAAGTATTTCTGCGAAAAGGCGCAGACGAAAGACAGCTTTTTCGCCCGGTCGGTCACACATAGCATGGAGGAACCGGTTAATTCGCGCACTTCCATGCCGGTAATGTCCGGATAGCAAATTTCTTTTTGCGGCACGCCGTCCAAGTAAACCGTCAGTTTTTCGCGCGTGGCGGTCAAGTGGCCGTTTACTGTCCTTGCGTGCTCGTCAATGTCAAAAGGCAGGGAAAAGGCGACAGAGGCTGGGTCGATTCCTGCCGGAAAGGAAACCTTTAAATTCATGGTCAATCTCCGTTTCGTGAATTACGGAATATGCTTAAATGAACATCAAAAGCCGCTTGTAGCTGGCTTTGTCGAGTGTATCGACGTTGGTTATGCGGTAACGGTTGCCGTCGGCGTCGGTCACGGCAAGCATGCGCCCCGGAAGAAAGCGGAAATTGTGCCACCAGTCGCTCACGGCAATTTTTTTGGAACCGGCGTTTGTATCAACGTCCAAAAAAAGATATCCCATGCGGTTGTCCGTAATTTTCTTGATTTTCGTAATTTCCGGAATGTAATAGCGGAACGCCAGATAATCGCGCACGCACGCCGCTTCTGTTTCGGGCAGATCGGCGATGGCGCGGAGCACGCCGATTTCCGTCCATTCATCTTCGGTACTGTTGTAGCTGACGCTGATGTAGGTCTCGTCGCTCTCAAACGGAATCAAGCGCGTGAGCGTGACTTTTTCATAGGTCTTGTCCTCGTAGTCAAGCGTCAGATAGCCGCTTTCTTCGCGTTTGAAATGTACTTTTTCCGGTGCAAGCAGCACAAGCTCCGCTGTTTCGTCGGCGCTTCCGACAGAATTTTCGTCGGGCTTTTTGTCTTTTTCGGTTTCAATCATGTGAATGTCCTTTCTGCGGTTCGCGCTACTCGGCAAGACCGACGGCTTTGAGCGATTCGCTTTGCAGTTTGTACAGCTCAAAATACTTTCCTTTGGCACGGATCAGTTCATCGTGCGTGCCTTGTTCCACTAACTTGCCATGCTCGATGACGCAGAGTTTGTCTGCGTCGCGAAGCGTGGAGAGACGGTGTGCGATGGCAATGATGGTGCGGCCCTCTTTCAGCCGGTCAATGGCGTTCTGAATCTTTCGTTCGGTGGCGGTGTCCATGGCGGCGGTCGCTTCGTCGAGAATGAGAATGCTCGGTTTCTGAATGAGTGCGCGCGCAATGGAAATACGCTGTTTCTCGCCGCCGGAAAGAGAGATGCCGCCGCTTCCGGTGACGGTGTCGTATGCGTCGGGAAGTTTCATGATAAAGTCGTGCGCTCCGGCGTTTTTGGCGGCTTCGATGACCTCTTCCATAGAGGCGTCAGGACGTGCATAACGGATGTTGTCGGCAATACTTCCCATAAACAGATAGGTTTCCTGGGAGACCACGCCGATGCTCTTGCGGAGCGTCTCAAAGGCGATCTTTTTGACCGGAATACCGTCAATGGTGATTTCGCCGCCCGTTACGTCATACATACGGGAAATAAGATTGATAATGGTGGATTTTCCGGCGCCGGTTTTTCCGACAAGACCGGTAAAATGTCCGGCGTCGGTCTTGAAAGACAGATTTTTTAAGATCGGCCGTCCGGCTTCATACTCAAACGATACGTTTTTGAACTCAATATTGCCCTTTAATTCGCCGCCCGGCACTTCGACCGGCTCTGTGGGGTCTTTGACTTCCGGCTCGCTGTCCAGAATCTCAAACATACGGCTGGCCGCATCCATACAGCGTGCCCAGTCGTTGCCCATGTACATGAAGAAATACATTGGCCCCCAGATAATACCGAAATAGCTGATCAATAAGGTAAGTCCGCCGAATTGCAGATTACCGTTCAAAACAAAATAGACACCAAGGCAGTAAATCAACCCGTTGAAAATACCGTAAAGCCCCTCTTGCACCGGGAAGAAACGGGCACTGCGGCGATCGCGGTTGTATTCCGCCTCGAACAGCGCGTCGTTTTTGCCGCCGAAACGGGCGACCTCCTGTCCTTCGCGCGCAAAAGCCTTGACAACGCGGTGCCCGTTCACAGCGTCCGACAACACGGCGTTTACGCCGCGGCGCGCGATATCGCGTCCGCGCCACATGCGTTTCTGTCCGCGAAACCACACAAATTCAATGGCAAGCACCACAACAGCCACGCCGAACATGCAGACCGACAAAATCGGGTTGATTCCGATCATTAACACAACAAGTCCGATAATCTTGACAAGATTGGATAAAAACTGTGGCGCGACATCCACAATGAACGAGTAAACATCAAAACTGTCATTGTCCACACGTCCCATGAGCGATCCGGTCTGCTTGTTGGTAAAGAACGACAGCGACAGCTTTTGCATGGCGCAGAAAATGCGCACGCGAAGCGTGTGGATGACCTGCGGCGTCACGCGGCTTAAAATAATGCCCGAAGTCATGCGAAAGAGCATGGAAATGAACGAAAAGGCCGCCATGCACAGAATGACATAAAGAATCTGTCCGTAAAGCCTGCCGCCCTCGGTGAGAACATCGTCGTATAAAAGTTTGGTGCCGAAATAGGGCGCGGCAAGCTCCAACCCGACCGAAAGCCAGATGAGGGCTAAAATCACGAACATCGGCTTTTTGTAGTCGGCAAATAAGCCGAATAACCGCTTGAAAATGCTGGATTTCTTGGTGCAGTGCGGACAAAACCTGCGGTTGGGGTCGGGATACTTTTCGCCGCATTTCGGACAGTATAAATGCTTGTCCTCCAAGGCGGAATCGTCCGGCGTTTCGCCTTTTTTCAAGCACTCAAAACGGCGGCAGAACTGCTCGAATTTTTCACCGAAGCCGGCGGAAAAGCGTGCAAGCGGCATTTCTCTGCCGTCTGTAAAACGTGCCATGAGACGCGAGGTATAGGTGTAGCGGTCAACATTCAGGCGTTCGATGTCCTTTGCCGGATATTCGGCAAAATCTTTGAAATCGAAACCGGCTTCATAATGTTTGCCGTGTTTCCTCATCCGGTCATAACCGCTTAAAAGATAAAGATTTTCACTGTCAAAAGCTATGTATACGTCGTAATAACAGCCTTCGCCGTCAAGGTCTGCTTTGACGCAGTATTTTAAAGCGTCGGGATTTACGCCGCGCGCGGCAAACGCTTTTTCGACATCGCCCGAAAGCTTGTCAAAGTATTTCATGAATCGTCCTCCATAAGGAATGAAAAAAGTTCTCTTATGATTATTGCAGTATGCATACTATATCACGGTTTTGATAAAAAAGCAAGACTTTTGGTGCTTTTTGCCAAAAATTAAAGAACCTTGATTTTTGGACGGCGTCTTTGTCGCTTTGAATCGTAAAAATATCATGAATTTGCGTTTTGTTTCGTATTTTCCTTGAAAAAATAGGATTTTTGTGTTACAATAATAAATGACGTATCTGTCCGGAGACAAAATTCCGATTTTATAAGAAAGGAGGAAACGGATATATTCGGATTCTTCAAGAAGAAAGCAAAAGCAAACGAACAACCGCGCGCCGCAGTCTTTGTGGATTATGAACATTGGTATATTTCGCTTGACCGAAATTATCACGCAAGGCCGGATCTTGTGTCCTTTACCGAAGAGATCAAGAAGCAGTATCATCTGATGTCGTTTACGTTTTTCGGCGATTTTTCCAATCCGTCCTTACAGAACGAAATGCACAAGATCCGTGCGTATACCAACGATATAGTGGAAACCAAAAACGGCGGCGGTTATTTTAAAAAGGATTTTACCGATTTTATCATGCTCGATAAGATCTATCAGACCGCCTATTCCGCAAGGGACATCGACACTTATATAATTTTTACCGGCGACAGCCATTTTACGTCGGTCGTCCTGTTTTTGAAAAATGTATGCCGGAAGAACGTGGTGGTCTACGGCGTGAAAAACGCCTTTTCCGGTCAGCTTATGACAGCGGCCTCCAAGAGCCGTGTGATCAAACCGGATGAATTAGCGCCGCTTTGCCGCGCAATTGTCGAAAACATCCGTGCTTTGGAGGAAACCTCCAAGGACGCGCACCCCACTTTTATGAAAACCGTAGATGCGGTTGCCGGAAAATGCGGCGTTGACAAAGCCGAAGTGAAACGCGCCATGGAACAGCTTTTGGAAAAACAGTGTATTTCACAATATGTCAAAAAGTTTGGCGACAAGGAAGCAAGACTCTTGAAAGTCGATTACGGCAAATGCGAAAAACTCGGCTATTTTAACTGAATTTTACGGATCCTGCCGGACAGATACGCTTTTTATACATTCATTTCGTCAAAACCAAAAACCGGATGTTTTCCGGCCGAAAGGAACGATACATAAAACATGAAAGAACTTATGCTCGGAAATAAAGCGGTCGCACGCGGACTGTATGAAGCGTCCTGCGGCTTTGCGTCCAGCTATCCCGGAACGCCCAGCACGGAAATTACCGAATGCGCCGCGCTGTATCCGGAGATCTACGCCGAATGGGCACCCAACGAGAAAGTGGCTCTTGAAGCAGCCTTAGGCGCGGCTATCAGCGGCGTGCGCTCGTTCTGTGCCATGAAACACGTGGGATTGAACGTGGCTGCCGATCCGCTTTTTATCACTTCGTATACCGGTATCGGTGCAGGCATGCTCATCGCCGTTGCCGACGATCCGGGAATGCACTCGTCCCAGAATGAGCAGGACTCGCGTCATTATGCCATTGCGGCGAAACTGCCGATGCTTGAACCGTCTGATTCAGAGGACTGCCTTGCCTTTACACGCGACGCGTATGAGCTTTCCGAAAAATTCGATACGCCGTTCATTCTTCGCACCTCCACGCGCGTGGCGCACTCCCAAAGTATTGTCGAGACCGGCGAACGCGTAAATGTTTCGGTAAAACCGTATGAAAAGAACCCGGCGAAATATGTGATGGCTCCTGCTAACGCAATCAAGCGCCATGTCGTGGTGGAAAAACGCTTGGATGAAATTGCCGAATGGGCAAACACCTGCAAATACAACCGCACGGAGTTTTATTCCAAGAAAATCGGTATCATCTGCGCCGGTTCTACCTATGTGTATGCCAAGGAAGTGTTCGGCGAAAACGCGTCGTATCTGAAACTCGGCCTTGTCAATCCTCTGCCGGATAAGTTGATCCGTTCGTTCTGCGAACAGGTGGAACGCGTCATTGTGGTGGAGGAATTGGATCCGGTCATTGAGACCTATGTCAAAGCCTTGGGCATTGCCTGCGACGGAAAGAATTATCTTCCGGAGCTTTCGGAGTTTTCCCAAGAGGTCTTGGCAAAATGTCTGCTTGACAAACAAAACGATTTTGTGGCGTTGGAGGATGAGATTCCGAACCGTCCGCCGGTGCTTTGCCCCGGATGTCCCCACAGAGGTCTGTTCTTCGCGCTCAAAAAGATGAAAGTCACGGTCAGCGGCGACATCGGCTGCTATACGCTTGGCTCGGCGCCGCCTCTTTCGGCGGTCGATTCGACGCTTTGCATGGGCGCTTCGATTTCAGGATTGCATGGCATGAATAAGTCCGGCGGCATTTCGCCGGAGAATTCAGTTGCCGTTATCGGAGACTCCACCTTTGCACACTCCGGCGTGACAGGTCTTATGAACATCGTCTACAACAAAGGCATATCGACGGTCATTATTGCCGACAACAGCATTACCGGCATGACCGGACACCAACAGAATCCGACTACCGGCAAGACCTTAAAGGGCGAGCCGACATATGCGCTGAACCTTGAAAAGCTGTGTGAAGTGCTCGGCATTCGGGATGTCAAGGTCATTGACCCGAACAATATCAAGGAAATGGAAGAGGGATTACGCGATTCGCTTTCGCGCAAAGAGCCTTCGGTCATTATTTCAAGACGTCCTTGCGTGCTGTTGAAAGAAGTCAAAAAGGATACGTATTTTGTCATTGACTCCGAAAAGTGCCGTTCCTGCAAAGCCTGTATGCAGATAGGCTGCCCGGCTATCCATATGGAAAACGGAAAAGCCTGCATCGATACGACGCTGTGCACCGGCTGTGACTTATGCAGCAAGATGTGCCGTTTCGACTGTATCGAACGGAAAATGCGCTAAGCGCCAGGATAGGAGGAATATCAAGTGACAACAAATATTATGATTGCCGGCGTCGGCGGACAGGGTTCTTTGCTTGCCAGCCGCATTCTCGGAAATGCCTTTCTGTCGCTCGGCTATGACGTCAAGGTCTCGGAAGTCCATGGAATGAGCCAGCGCGGCGGCTCGGTAGTTACCTATGTAAAATACGGCGACAAGGTTGCGTCGCCGGTCATCTGCCGCGGCGAGGCGGATTTTCTCATCTCGTTTGAACTGTTGGAGGCGGCACGTTGGCTGCCGTATCTCAAAAAAAGCGGCGTGGTCGTGACGAGCACCCAGAAAATTGAACCTATGCCGGTCATTATGGGCGTTAAGGAATATCCGGAGCATATCGTCGAGAAGATCGAGGCAACCGGCGTTAAGCTCATGCATGCCGACGCGCTTTCCCTTGCCGAAGAGTGCGGTTCTTCCAAGGCCTCCAACGTGGTGCTTATCGGCATGTTTGCCAAGCATTCGGATGTGCCGAAAGAAGTGTTCGTAAAGGCAGTCGAAGCGTGCGTTCCGGAAAAATTCCGCGCATTGAATCTTCAAGCTTTTGAACGCGGCTATGCGCTTGACTGAATTCTCAAACCAAAGGACGGTAAAAAACTGTGGCTATGTATTATACTCCAAACATTGAAACGGCGAGCCGTGAAGAACTGGCCGCTATCCAAAGCGAACGTCTTGTAAAAACCGTAAAAAGAGTGTATGACAACGTTCCGGCTTATCGGAAAAAGATGGATGACATCGGCTTAAAGCCGGAGGATATTAAGAGCGTTGACGACCTTTCCAAACTGCCGTTTACCTATAAACAGGATCTGCGCGACAACTATCCGTACGGTCTTTTCGCATGCCCTATGCGCGATGTGGTCCGTATTCACGCGTCCAGCGGCACGACCGGTAAACAGACGGTGGTCGGTTATACCGAAAACGACCTCGACATGTGGGCAGAATGCGCGGCACGCGCTTTGGTGGCAGCCGGCGCAACGCCGGACGATATTGTCCATGTCTCGTATGGCTATGGGTTATTCACCGGAGGGCTTGGCATTCATGCCGGTGCCCAAAAACTTGGCGCGGCAGTTGTCCCGGCTTCGACCGGAAACACACGCCGCCAATTGCAGATCTTCAAGGATTTCGGTTCGACCGTGTTGTGCTGTACGCCGTCGTATGCTATGTATTTGGCAGATAGTCTTGCGGAATACGGATTAACCAAAGAGGATTTGAAATTAAAAGCCGGTGTTTTCGGCGCAGAGCCGTGGACGCCGGGTATGCGCGACCAGATCGAAGCCAAACTCGGTATAGTCGCGCACGATATCTATGGGCTTTCCGAAATTGCCGGTCCCGGTGTTGCCTTTGACTGCGAATGCCAGAACGGGTTACATATCAACGAGGACAATTTCATTCCGGAGATCATCGATCCCGAAACCGGCGAGGTTCTGCCGTATGGCGAACAAGGCGAATTGGTGTTCACCTGTATTACCAAGGAAGCTCTGCCGCTTATCCGTTACCGCACCAAGGATATTTCCTCCTTGTGCATCGAAAAATGCTCTTGCGGACGCACCTTGGTGCGCATGAGCAAGGTGACGGGCCGCAGCGACGATATGCTCATCATCCGCGGGGTCAACGTGTTCCCGTCGCAGGTGGAATCGGTGTTGCTGACCATTAAAGAGGCTGCCCCCTACTACCAATTGGTGGTTGACCGGAAAAATAATTTAGATACGCTGGAAGTGCGCGTAGAGATGAATGAAAGCCTGTTTTCGGACAGTGTGAAAGCTGTTGAACGCGTCGAAAGCGAGATTCACAAAAAACTTGACAGCGTGCTCGGCATTTCCGCCAAGGTCACGCTTGTCGAACCGTTCGCCATCGAACGCAGTGAGGGAAAAGCCAAACGCGTCATTGATAAACGCGAGCTGAAATAAAAAATCAATTCAAAAGATTCTGAACGGAGGAACGTCTATGTTTATCAAGCAAATATCCGCTTTTGTGGAAAACCGCCCGGGACGCATCGCCGAGATTACGGAGATTTTAGCTTCTCACGGAATTGATCTTCGCGCTTTATCGGTGGCTGACACGACAGATTTCGGCATACTGCGCCTTATCGTGGATAATCCGGATGAGGTGGCGGCTTTGCTTCGCGAAAACCGCGTCACGGTGACGCTTACGGATGTGCTTGCCATCCGGCTTCCGGATAAACCCGGCGCACTCAGCAATATGCTAAGACTTCTTGCTGACAACTGCGTGGCGGTGGAATATCTGTATGCGTTTGTCACACCGGCCGAGACGGGAGCCGCCTGCGTGGTCATTCGCGCAGACGATATCGCCAAAGCTGAGAGCGTTTTGAAAGCCAACGATTATAAGGGAATCGGAGCGCTCCGATAAAACGCCTCATGCGCGTTTTGCACAAAAGAAAAAGATAGGCAAAAGCGAAAAATCGCTTTTTTGCCCTTTGCTTTTTTTGTGAAAAAATGATACAATATACACAATCGAGCAGCGAACGCGTAAGTCCGGATTCGGACTTACGCGTTCGTTTTGTTTTAGGAGGTTTATCTATGCAAACAGAAAATCAGGCATTGTTAGCAACCGAAAAGATTGGAAAACTGATGCGGAAATACGCTTTGCCGTGTATCGTTTCTCTGCTTGTCGGGGCGCTCTACAACATTGTTGACCAGCTTTTTATCGCTAATGCCGCCTATCTCGGCTCCTATGGAAATGCGGCGAATACCGTTGTGTTTCCGCTCACGGTCATTGCGCTTGCCATAAGCGTTATGATCGGCGACGGTTGCTGCGCCTTTGTGAGTATCAGCCTGGGGGAAAAGAAAGCGGAAAACGCCGGAAAAAGCATGGGAAATGCGGTAGTTGTTACCCTTGCGGCAAGTTTTGTGCTGACGGCCGTCTATCTCTTGTGTTCGGACGGCATCCTGACGGCGTTCGGCGGCAGAGTGAACGCCGAAACCTTTGCGTATTCCAAGGAATATTTCTTTTGGATCACCCTCGGCATACCGTTTTACATGTTCGGGCAAAGCATGAATCCGGTCATCCGGGCAGACGGAGATCCGCGCTTTGCCATGCTTTCGACGCTTGCCGGAGCGGTCGCAAACATTATTCTTGACCCGCTCTTCATTTTTGTTTTTCGGTGGGGCATGATGGGCGCGGCCGCAGCGACGGTGATCGGGCAGATACTCACAGCCGTTCTTGTCGCATGGTATTTGTGCCGCACAAAAAGCGTCAAGCTGGAAAAAGCCGATTTTCGGCTGAATTTCGCTGTTCTGCGCCGGACGCTGCTTCTCGGCTTATGCAGTTTTCTTTCACAGATATCGCTTGTTGCGGCAATGGCGGCTATCAACAATATGATCCGTGTTTACGGGGCGAAAGACAGCATTTTCGGACAAGAGGCCTATGCGCAGATTCCTATGGCTGTGGTGGGAATTGTCATGAAATTCTTCCAGATCGTGATTTCGGTGGTGGTCGGCATGGCGGCTGGCTGTATCCCGATTGTAGGATATAACCGCGGGGCAGGGCGGAACGATCGCGTAAAGGCGCTTTTTATCCGGTTGCTTTGCGCCGAGGCGCTTGTGGGAGTAGCCGCGACGGTTGTGGCAGAATGTTTTCCGGGCGCTCTTATCGCCTTGTTCGGTGCGAAAAACGAGAGTGTATACTACACGGATTTTGCGCTCAGGGCTTTCCGGGTTTACCTATGTATGATGGTCTTTGCCTGTGTCAATAAGGCGACGTTCATCTTTTTGCAGGCGATGGGAAAAGCCGCCGCGTCAACGTTTCTTTCCATGGTGCGCGAAATCGTTTTCGGCGTAGGCTTCGCACTGATTCTGCCGGCCTTTTTCGGGCTTGACGGGGTGCTCTATTCCATGCCGGTTTCGGATATTCTGACGACGGTGCTTTCGGTATTTATTATATTCCGGACCTGCCGCTTGTTGGACAGTGAAAAAACGGGGAGAAATCTTGGATAGTTTTGCCTTTTCTTATTGACTTTTTCGCGTCGGACGTGTATACTGAAACAAAGATTTGTACCGAAAAAACGAAAAGGAGCAAACCTATGTATCGCCTGTCCGTCCCCGTCATGCTCACAAGTCCGCATTTTGAACCGCAGCGGATTTTGGAGGATCTCGAACAGCAAGGAGCAGAACGCATTTTGCTTGCGTTGCCGCCGTTAAGCACCGATGAAACGGTTCAGAACCGGATTTTTGAAAAATTGGCCGGAGCTATCTCGTTTTTTAAAGAAAACGGCTTGGAGACCGGCGTCTGGTTCTGGACATTTTGGGTAGAAGGGAAAAATGATTTTACTCCGATCACCGGTTTCGGCGGCCGGAAAAGCGCTAATGAAAAATGTCCGCTTGACCCGAATTTTTTGGACTTTGCCGCTTCCGTTATCCGGAAGATTGCCGCGATGAATCCGGATATCATCCTGTATGACGACGATTTCCGGCTCGGCAATCTGGACAGCGGGACAGGGTGCCTTTGCGCTTATCATCGTGTGGAAATGAAAAAACGCCTCGGAACACTTCCCGAGGGAGATCTCTTTCAGGTGATGTTTTCGGGAAAGCCGAACGCTGTGCGTGACGCGTATCTTGACGCGGCAGGGGAGAGCTTGAAGAACTTCTGTCGGAAAATGCGCGAGGCGGTCGATTCGGTCAATCCGGATATCCGGCTTGGCGCTTGCTCCTGCATGTCGGTTTGGGATACCGACGGTGTGGATTCGTTTACGCTTGCTGGACTTTTTGCCGGAAATACGCGTCCTCTTGTCCGTTTGATCGGTGCGCCGTATTGGGCGGAAAACCGGTTTTTCGGCAACCGTTTGGAGGACGTTATTGAGTTGGAGCGCATGGAGCGCGGCTGGTATGACGGAAACGATATCGAGATCTTCTCCGAGGGCGACTCTTATCCGCGCCCCCGGTATCGCGTACCGGCGTCCTATCTTGAAATTTTTGATACCGCATTACGCGCGGACGGTTCGTTCGACGGCATTTTAAAATATATGTTGGATTACACTTCGTCGGAGGATTATGAGCGCGGTTATCTGGAAAAACATGCCGACAGCTCGCTTTTCACGGCGGAGATCGACCGCATTTTCGGCGAAAAAGACGCTGTCGGGATAAGAGTTTACGCGGCGCTGCATAAATTACGAGATACGGATTTCACCGGTCGGAACGCGACCGTCTCCACGATAGACAATGCCTTTTTCCCGCTGGAATCGCGTGCTTTGGCACAGAATTCGATTCCAACCGTCTATAAAGGAACAGGCTGTGCCGGAATTGCCTTTGGAGAGAACGCAAGACACTTACCGGACAGCGCGTATGCAAAGCCGCTGATTCTGGATATGGCGGCGGCGCGGATCTTAACGGAGCTTGGCAAAGACGTGGGACTTGCCGGAGTCGGCGAAAGCTGTCAGGCGTATGGCTGGCATTTTCCGGCGTTTGCCGATGAGACGGTCAATCTGTATTCGTCCGGCGCGTTTGTCTGCCCGGTGACATTAAAGGAAAACGCCGTCGTACACAGCCAATTTGATATTCCCGACGGCTCGCGTATTCCGGCGTGTTTTACGTATACAAACGGGGACGGAGAGCGTTTTATCGTCTTTACTTTCGAGGCCGACCGTGCGCCGGAGGCTGTGATGCGCAATTACATGCTGCCGCGTCAGATCGCACGGCTGTTAAAGGTATTTGACAGTGCACTGCCGGTGGAATGCTTCGGCAATCCGGATCTGTATATTCTCTGCAAAACGGATGAAAAGCAAATGGCGATAGGGCTTTGGAACTGCCATGCGGATTATGCGTCCGGCGTGCGGATAAAGCTTGAAGCGCCGTATAAAAAGGCTCAGTTTATCGGCTGTTCGGGCCGTCTGGAACGCGGAGTGCTGGTGGTTGACCGTATTGGTGCGTATGAATACGGGTTTGTTTTATTGAAATAAAAAGTTTTGCGATATGCCAAAGCCGCCTTTTCTGAGAAGAAAAGGCGGCCTTACTGTTATCGGGAAAATCCCTTTGTATCAGCGTATGATCGACATACAGCGCGGAATATATTTTCCGCTGACAAAATCCACACCGCGCGTGATGATCTTGTCCGGATAGATCTCAATCTGTTGCCCGGTGGAACGATCCTGTAAATAATATTCGCCGCGCGCTTCAAAATCCACACCGTTCCATACCGCGCATCCTGCATTCAGGTACAGAATCCTGTGCTCTGCATCAAAGGCGGTGTTTGGCATGTCACTGTCAAAATTGAAATGCGTGTGTCCCGAAACATGGATTACACCCGGGTGACGGTTTAAAATCTCCGCAATCTGCGCATCGTCTGCCACAAACTGCGACCCGAACCGTTCAGCCGAACAGCCGACCGTGTTCTTCTGATGAAAGTGTGTCAACACAAACCGTAAACTTTCTCCGTCGCTCTCACAAAGCTTGCGGTCGAGCCAAGCGCGCTGTGCGTCTCCGACCTCAAAATGGTTGTTTATATCGTTCGCATTTAAGACAAGCACCTGCACGCCGTCCGGCAATCTGCCCTCAAAATAGTTTTTCTCAGTCAGATCGGCTACTTTCACGCCAAGCGACGCGTCGTGCGTACATTGCCATTTGAAAAATTCATGCATTTCGGCAAAATGTGGCGTTGCACCCGGTTTATACGGACTGTAATCGTGGTTCCCCGAGCAGACAAATACCGGTATGTCCGCAAAATTTTGCTCCAAGAGAGCCCTTGCTTCGGCAAATTCCTCCGGATAGGAATTGTCGGTAATGTCGCCCGAAATCAGAACAGCCTCCGGTTTTGCTTTTGCCATGTAGGCGAACGCCAGACGGCGGTTTTCATCGTTGTGGAAATACCGGCCGCCGACATGAATGTCGCTGGTGACAAAAAAGTACTTTTCCGGCGTTTCTTCGGGTAACAACTTGTGAGCCGGGAGTGCATAACGAAGTTCCGGAAGTACAATTTCGTGGCCGCAGTCGTTGTATACGCGGCAAAGAAGCATTTTGGCCTGTTCCGGAATCAAAAGACCGTCGCGTATCGTATAAGAGCCCTTGCCTTGTGTAAGCGGCAACAGGCGGATCGGCAGACAGGCTTCCAAGGGCTTTCCGTTTTCATCTGCCCAGGCAAGCGATGCCGTAACTGCCTGCGGAATGCATATTTCAATATCCGAACCGGCATTTCCCGGAAGTTCATCGTGAAAATTTACGTTAAAATAGAGCGTGGCTGCCATTTATGTACCTCTTTTCTATCTTTACTCTTGTGTTTTGTCCCGTATGAGGATCAATTCGCAGTGTTCGCCGTCCTCGGAAAGATCTTTTACCTGAATGCGCCGGCCTTTGATCAACTCCAACACGGCAAGAAAAGTCGCTACGATTTCGTTGCGGCTTTCCGCATGGGCAAAAAGTCCCGAAAACTCACAATGTCCCTCTTTGGCAAGACGTTTCATGACGTGAAGAATTTTTTCGTTGACGCTGACATGCCGCGTCGTGCGGATTAAATTGTCAAGCTTTCCGACGTTTTGTTTGGCTTCTAAAATTTCAACATTCCGCTCATATACGCGCCGATACGCGTCGGTCAGCACCGATAGTTCGTGCGTGAGCTTGTATTCTTTTTCCGCCGGTTCTTCCGGCAGTTCGCTCGGCGGCTTTTCAAACCGGCCGCCGTAAGTGAATTCCAGTTCATGCAGAATCTCGGCGGTTTGTTTGGCACGCTTGTATTCGAGAAGCAGATCGACCAATTCTTTTCGGGGATCTTCTTCTTGATTTTCGGGTTTTGGCAAAAGCAGGCGCGATTTGATAACCATTAACTGCGCCGCCATGACGATGAATTCCGACGCGACCTCCAAATTGAATAAATCCATCTGATGAATGTATTCCATATATTGGTCGAGAATGAGAGCAATGGGAATATCGTAGATATTGACCTTGTTTTTGGCAATCAACGCCAAAAGCAAATCAAGCGGCCCGTCGAAGATTTCCAAATGAAAGGTAAGGTCGTCCGTTTCGACCGTGATGCTGTCGGGAAGTCGGAGCTCGGCTGAAACCGGCTGTTTGTTGTTGTCCATATTGTTTCCTTAACCGTAAATAAGTGTAATTAGCGGCGAAAAGATAAAATCAACCACCGTTATAATGCCGTTCAGCAGTCCGCCCGATAAGAAACGGAGCACATTGTCGAGCGCTCCCTGATACAGAAGCAAAAACATGATGATCATGATGTAGCGTTCGTATTTGAGATAGTAGTACGCCGCTTTTCCGGGTAAAACAGCCGAAATGATACGCGAACCGTCAAGCGGCGGAATGGGTAACAGGTTAAAGACGCATAACGAAGCATTAGCTGTAATGAAGGAAAAGCAGAAACTTAACCAAAGACTGCCGGGAACACTCATTTTGGCGGCAAAGGGCAAAAAGATAAGCGACAGGTAGTAGATAATCGCACCGATAAAAGAAAGAAGCAGATTGGACACAGGCCCGGCAAACGAAACGATGCACAGATCGCGCTTATAGTGCTTGAAATTGCGCGGATTGATCGGCACAGGTTTTGCATAGCCAAAGCCGAATAACAGCATCATAACCGTTCCGATCGGGTCAAGGTGGGCGAGAGGATTCAATGTCAGCCGGCCGAGATTCCGTGCCGTTGCGTCGCCGCAGCGATAGGCGGCATAGCCGTGTGAAAGCTCATGCACGCTTAGTGAGATTAAGATGATGATGATATATAACAAAAGCTCTATGACGGTCTCGGCATTGAACGAGCCGCTCTTTATAAGATCAAGAAGCATGGGATTTCCTTTCTGTTTTTGTATTGGCAGAGGAGGTTCAATCGGAGTAAAGCAAACTTAAAAAGCCCTGTTCTTCAAGCCCGGCAAAATTTCTTTGGCGCAGAACTTCGTATACGGCAATGGCCGCGGAATTGGACAGATTCAAACTGCGTAAGCTTTCCCGCATGGGAATGCGCACACAGCGTTCAAGGTTTTTCTTCAAGATCGTTTCCGGGATGCCGGCTGATTCCTTGCCGAAAATGAGATAACAGGGGCTTGGGTAATCGATATCCGTGTAGCAGCGCGGCGCCTTGGTGGAAAAATAAAAGTATTCGCCGCCCTTGGTGCGTTCATAGAAATCTTCAATATTCTTGTAGTAGGTGATGTCAAGCTTGTTCCAATAGTCCAGTCCGGCACGCTTTAATTTGGCGTCGGTGACGGTAAAGCCCATCGGCTCGATCAGATGAAGAGACGCGCCGGTGGCGGCGCAGGTACGGGCGATATTGCCGGTATTCTGCGGAATTTCCGGCTCTAATAAAACAATGTTCAATGAATTCATCGGGATAGATCCTTTATGTTTAATAGCCAAGTTCTTCGGCCACAAGAATGACCTTGACGCGGTCTTTGGTACGTTGACGGCTCATGACGACAATATCGGCGCAAATACGGTCATCGCTGTGGCAGTGCATGCACTGCCCGGTTGTGCGGCAGGGCGTTTCGGTGGTAAGGCGCACGGCGTTGGCCGGGGCGGCCATGGCTTCCACGCGCGCTTTTGCTTCATCAATGTCCTTGACAATTTTGTTGTAACCTGCAAGCACGATGACGCTGTCCGGACCGTACAGCATGGCGGCAACGCGGTTTCCGTTTCCGTCCACATTGTAAAGTTCCCCGTTTTCGGTGACGGCGTTGGTGCTGGTGATGTAGACATCTGCCGAAAAGGAATCGCGGAAGATCTGCTTGATCTGCTCGCGCGTCAAGCCTTTTTCATAGCGGTCGAGAAAGTGATAATCTCCGGCGCGGAGTTCGTCGATGACGTCGGCTTCAAACAACGACATGGAACCGCCGACTGCAATCGTACTGCCCTCATCGAGCATGTCCTGCAGGATGTCGAGCGCTTCGGCGGCATTTTCGGCGCATTCGCAAAGCATATTGTTGCGGCGCAGAGCTTTTGCCGTGCGTTCCATACGGAGCCGGACGATTTCATATTTATTCTTATCCATTCCGAACCACCTCAATCCGAGTATTTTTATCAGTATAGCACAGTTTTGCAATAATTTCAATTCTTTTTCCGAAAATATCGCGAGATTATTGAGAAAAAGCAAAAGTTTACCGTAAAACAAAATTAAAAGATAAACCGATTGACTATTTATATCCGGTATGGTATAATATGTATCGAAACCGAACAGTTTCAAAAATACATATTTATTAAAGGAGCTGTGAGTGATGTTTGTAGAAGCATACAAACGCGCGTTTGGCGTACTCAAAAGCAAGCCTATCCGTTTGTGGGGGTTATCCTTATTGGTAGGGGTCATCTCAATCGTATCCGTTCTGTTTTCCCTGTGGTTTCTGCCGGTCGGAATCGCCTTTTGCATGGTGATCGAATGCGGTATGGCCAAGGTATATTTAGACGGATTAAAGGGAAAAGAAGTCAACACCGATCAGATTTTTGAGGGTTGCAAGAGCGGAAAAGCTTTCTTCCGTATTGCCGGCGGCATGGCTTGGAGATCCTTGTGGGAATTCATCTGGTCGCTGGTAGCGGTCGTTGCGTACTTTTTCGGAATGCTACCGGTGATCTTCTCAGTCAGTTCGCTTGGCAGAATGTTGACGCATTCGTACAGCTATGGATATGATTACGGTTTGGGCTCTGTGGCTGCGTTGGGTTCGGCTGTTCTGTGGCTTGTTGTGGTCGTTCTCGGAATTATTCCGGGCATTTACAAATCGTATCAGTACCGTTTTGTTCCGTATATTCTCATCACCCGTTCGGATGTCAACGCAACGGCGGCGCTTCGTCTTTCCAAGGAAATGACCAAGGGAAAAAAGGGACAGATGTTCCTTGCGGATATTGTGCTCGGTGCCGGCGTGGCTGTGGTTATGCTCGTGCTTAGCCTATTCGGCGCTATTCCGGTTATCGGAGAGCTGTTCCGTTTCCTTGCCGTTGTTGTGAATATTATCTATGGTTTGTTTGCTCCGATCTTCCTCGGCCTTTCCCGTGCGGCCTTCTATGAGGAGGTGCCGGCGCAAGCCGCCATTCCGGAGGACACGACGGCAAACAGCGAGAATCTTTAAGTTTTCCGTAAAAGAAAGACAAGGGTTGAGCCCTTAGACCTTGCTCGCTTTTCTTTTTAGAAAAGCGGGGCAAAAAAGTTAAATTGGCCGTCCGACGGTTTGCCGTCGGGCGGCTTTTGCTTTTCCGGAAAGCTCGGAAAGGGGCTGTTAGGGAAATTTTTCTTTTTCGGAAAATTTCCCTAAGGGATGATGATACGTACTTTTCGCTTGTACGAAAAGTACCAAAAGTACACCAGAGGGGCGGCGAAGCGCCGCTGCAAAATAGCCCTCTGGACTCCCGGGGTACGGTTCAAAACCCGTGCAGTGGGATTTCAGGTGAAAGTTGAAAGGTTCTGCGCGTTAAGATTATTTTGCAAAAAATTATTAGTGCCGCAATACGCACGGTCATGTTTTGAACCGGTGAAAAAGGGCGATGTTTCATCAAACGCAGAATCGGATTTCGCGAAAATCGAAGTTGCAGTGCGTGCTTGACGCCGCAAGCAGTCGTTTAAAAGGGAAACTGCACGTTATCTTTGGTGCAGTGAAAAAGGAAAGTGGGGTGGGGTGAATGATAGTTTGGTGCAAAACAATGGCTTGACGTTATACGAAGGTGGTGTACACGGATAGAAAACTTAGAGTAAAACCACAACTTGTTTGTGTGTAGAAAAACGGAGCTTTTGCACTTTCTCACAAAACTATCTGTTTTTCTAAAAAACAATTTTTTGTCCGCTCAAACGCAGTTCTTTCCAAATTTTCCGTTTTCCGAAAAGCAGCAATTTGTTATCCAAAAAAACACTCTCCCACCAAGGTCACCCATTCCATGAAACACATAACCTACTGTCCGCCCAAATCAGAGCCTGTCTTTCTATTAACACCACAAATCCTTGCGCAGTAAAGCACGCGTTTCGCACCGGTTCAAAGCATGAAAACTATTTTAGACACGAACCGATTAAATTTCTATAAAAAGCACGCTTGTGTAGAGCTTTGAACCGTACCCCGGGAGTCGGGAGGGTCGCAACCCTCACGGCTGCTTTTTGGTTCTTTTTGCAGAAGCAAAAAGAACGTAAAACCGTCTCTTACTTGCTTTTCGCGAAACGAAAAGCAACCCCAAGTGCCCCTTAGGGAAATTTTCCGAAAAAGGAAAATTTCCCTAAAAGCCCCTTTCCGGGCTTTCCGGAAAAACATAAGCCGCCCGACGGAAAACCGTCGGGCGGCAAAATCATTTTTTGTTATACTTTTCAGCCTTGCGAACCTAACGTTACTTCGGCCGCTTCGCATAGCGGTTTTACCTTGCTCACTTCGCTGTCGAACAGATAAACCCGTACTCTGCTCACACCCTTTAAATTAAGCCCTAACTCCGCATAAGTCTTTTCAACCGAACCGGAGAATTCGCACAAAGCCGCATTCTTCAACCGGCCGTCCGCATCATAGAGCGATACAACAAGAGCCGCCTTTCCGGTATTTTCGGCTTTCACCTTTGTTTCGGTTGCCGAAACGGTCGGTTTGGTGCTTTTCCAGACCGCATAAAGCGTCTTGGCTTTGCTAACCGTCGTCGTCCGGATGATTTCGCCGTTCGGCGTTTCGGAATATCCTAAGAAAACAAGGCCGTCTTTATCGGATTTGGCATAGTCAGAAAGATTTACCGTGACACCGGCCGGAATACTGTGAACGGTTTTCTGCTCTCCGTCAACAAGTGTGAGTTTCGCTTCTTCACTGACGCGGATGGTCTTGAATTCCACCGTGTATGCGCCCTCCGTCGGGGATTTCACCTCAAACGGGTCAATGCGCAGACGGTTGACCGTGCCGTTCCAGTTCGAGCATTTTTTCATGTCGATGATATAGGTCTCAAAATCACCGGCGGCCTTTTGCGTTACATTGGCCGAAAGATGCTGCTGCCACGGGGTATCGGTCGTGCGCGTGAAGAAAACTTCAAATGGCTTGGAACCGGTCGAGCCTGCCGGGATATTATGCTTCAATTCCACCACTACATAGCGCATGACGGACGCGTCTATGTTGATATTGGAGTTGTTGTAGAGCCAAAGGTCGGCATTGCTCGTCGAGAACGCCGCTTTCAGCACACCGCCCGAAACATCGCCGGATGCATTCTGCACATTCCAGCCCTGTTTGCCGTTGGCAAAATCCCAGACGATCGAGGTCTGTTTTTCCCAAGCGGCATACAGCGTCGTATTCTCGGTAAGCGTGACCGAAGTAAGAATCGTATCGCTTACGCCGTCGGTGTAGCCAAGGAACGTATAACCGTCGCGCACAGGGGCGTCAAGCGCCGTTAAGTCATACGGAACATGCGCCGGAACTGTTAACGTAACGTTTTCCGCGCCCTCGTAACCGCCGTCAAGAATGAGGGTGGCCGGAGCGGTAACGGCGATTTCGTCCACTTCAACCGTATAAGCGCCTGCCGTGGGAGATGTGATCTCAAACGGGTCAATGCGCAGACGGTTGACCGTGCCGTTCCAGTACGAGCAGTTTTTCATATCAACGATATAGGTGACAAACTCATCTGACGCCGCCTGTTGGGCAATGGAAGCATAAAGATGTGCCTGCCAGGGCGTATCGACCGTGCGTGTGAAGAAGATTTCCATCTTTTTCGAGCCGGTTGCGCCCTGCGGAATGTTATGGCGCATTTTGATGACAACATACCGGAGCGTATCCGCGTTCAAGGACACATTGTCGTTATAGAGCCATGCATCGGATTTTGCGGTATCAAATGTCAGCTTATACGCGCCGTTTGATACAGAACCGGAGGAATTGGTGGTTTTCCAGCCTTGTGCTGTATTGTCCTCAAAGTCGAACACCGTAACCGGGAGCGTGATTTTTTCGTAATTTGCATAAAGCGTGATATCGTCAGTCATGGTAACGGACGTCACATAGTCGGTCGAGCCTTTTTCAAGCAAGAAGCCCAAGAAGCCCTCTTTACTGCATTCGGAAAGCGTCGAAAGATCGACTGTCTGGCCGGGCTTATAGGTATAGACCGTGTCACCGATGCCCTCGGTCTTAACCGTCAGCTTAATCGGGCCGCGCTTCAAGAGAATATAATCGACGCGCAGGTCTCCGTCCACGTTATCGATAATATCGAGATAGATTTCCTTGATATTGCCCGTCCAAGCGCTCCAATCGGACAAGGAGAACGTCACTTCACGCAAGGTCTTTCCGTCCGCATAGGAGGCAAGGATCTTGGAGGTTGCCCCTCTTGAACGAACCGGACTTATATAGCTCGGCTGTTCTTCGGTCGCAATGTACATGACCGGCGTGGAATCTCCGGCAACGCTGTCGGCAATATAACCGACAGTCAAGCTCTCGTATTTGGAGGCAGGGACGTAGTCACCCCCGGTGATCGTGCTCTTGGATCCGGTGAAGTTATAGCCGGCGCGCGGGTCGAAAGAACCGTCGCTCTTCTGAACGGCCTTAAAGCGCATATATCCGCCCTCTTCCCAAGAAACGGCAGCGTTGCCGCCGCTCCAATAGTCGATATTTTCATCAAAGCCGAAGAAAATATCATAGCCCTTGCGGTACAGTTCGTTTTTGATCTTTACTTCGCCGGTAAAATCGGAAAGCGGTTTTAAGTAAACCGTGTTGCCGACGCCTTTTACATCGCCAATCGCGTCGAATTCATATTCCTCTGGAACAGAGGTCACATCGACCCGAATCTCCGCGCCCTTGTCGAATGTGCCGGTATAAGGCAATGTCACCGCATTTCCGTTTACGGTAATGCTCACACCGGCTTTTCCTGTCAGAGTCACGGTCTTTTTGCCGTCTGTGCCGTCGTCCTTGCCGGTATAGGCAAACAACAGATTCAGGTTGTTATCCCCCGAAACAGCCTCGCCGTTTTCAAAGGTTTTGCCGTCCTCGCCGGTAAAGCGAAGGAATGCATAGTTTTCATCGTTGGTCGTGACATCAAGCGTCACCGCCGACAAAGAGGAAATAAAGGTAGCCGGGAAAGCGCTGTACGTTTTGCCGTCCGCCGTAACGGTGGCGTCAATCTTCTGTGCATTGGCAAGCTTAATCGACGTGATATCGTTCGCATGGGGGTTGACCGTGACGGCAAAGTCATAGGAACCGCTTTCCAGTTCATAGATCATCGCACCGTCTTTGTAGGAAACAAAGGTCACGCCCTCGGATTCGCTTACCGGTTTTCCACCCTCGGTCACTGCGCTTTCGGCGCTCTCAGCCGGAAGATAGAGGGTTGCGGTGGTATTGGCCGGAACGACGGCATGATAGGTGAACGCGCCGGACTCTTTGTCAAGCGTCCAACCGCTTTCAATTTTGCCGCGAACCGAATCATACGAACCGTTTGCATGAGTAAAGCTGCCGCCGAAAGTGGGTTTCAACAGAATATGTTTATAGGCAACAGCGTTTTCATCGCGTTCGATACCCAGTACATACCGGAACAGCCATTCGGAAACCGCGCCGTAGGAGAAGTGGTTATACGATTCGCCGTTTGCCTCGCTCGAACCGTCCGCATAGGTCCGGAACGCATACCAGCTTTCCCAGATAGTAGTGGAACCGGTGGTAACGCTGTACAGCCATGACGGATATTCTTCCTGTTCCAGTAATTTATAGGCAACATCGGAATAACCGGTATCGCTCAGCACGGGATTTAAATAGCTGAGTCCCAGGAATCCTGTGGTCAGATGCCAGCCGCGCGACTTGATGTTCTTCGCAAGGTTTTCAGCCGCCTGCGCTTTTTCGTCCTCATTGAAAAGACCAAACTTGATGCCGAGTACATACGAGGTCTGCGTGCCGCAGATTGTTTTCCCGCCCTTGCCGCCGGTCAAGAACTTGGCTCTCCAAGCCGTGCGGTAGTTTTCGTATAAGGCACGGTATTCGTCGGCTTTGTCGGTCTTGCCTAAAATCGTGGAAATCTCAGAAAGCAGGCTTGCGCTGTATGCGCAGAACGCTGTGTCGGTCAAAGCAATCGGCGATTTGGGTTCGCCGACCGGCAGCCAGTCGCCCGTCCAGCTCTCGTCGCGGATATAGTCTTTACTGGTGGAAACTAAGTAGTCCATCCAGTTGCACATGGTTTCATAGTTTTCGGTGAGCACCGACTTGTTGCCGTACTGCATATACATCTGGTACGGTATAATAATGATCGCGTCGCCCCAACCGTTGGTAGCGCCCTTACGGTCGCCCTGTCCGTACCAGCCATTGCCCACCGACGCCGGGGAAACGTCGGCAATAATGCGGTTGTTCGTGGAGGTATCGCGCATATCCATGCAGTATTTCTGATAGAACGCGTTCACGTCCATAAGATAAGAGCCTGTGCGTGCAAAAATTTGCGCGTCGCCCGTCCATCCAAAGCGCTCGCCTCTCTGCGGGCAGTCGGTCGGCACACTGATAAAGTTGTCGCGCGCGCTCCAAAGCGAGTTGAGATACAGACGGTTGACAAGCGGGTTGGAGGAAACAAACTCACTGGTCTGGTCAAGGTCGCTCATAAGCAGCAGCGCCGTCACATCGCTTAACGGCAACGGCTCGTCAAGGCCGGTAATTTCAAGATACCGGAATCCGTGATAGGTAAAGAACGGTTCAAAGGTTTCCTTTTCCTTGTCGCCGCGGAACGTATATGTATCGGTCGCTTCGGCACGCGGCAGGTTGCCGGTGTAGATCGTGCCGGGTTCGCCGGTCGCGCCAGCCATGTTTTCACGGTTGAGTATTTCGGCGTGGCGCAGTTTCAGGACCGTTCCGGCCGGTGCGGACGCGCTCACGCGGACAACGCCGGCGATATTCTGACCGAAATCATAGACAAACACGCCTTTTTCCGGTTCGGTAACGGAAAGCGCCGGAAGCTCTATGGTCGGACGGATGAGCGGAATGTTCTGCGCAATGATCGCCGGAGTCTGTCCATTGGAAACGATCTTGTTTGCCGCAAGGATATTCGGCGCATCCCAGCCGGAATCATCAAAGCCCGGTTCGTTCCAGCCATCTAATTTCTTTTCAATCTGTGCGTCATATTTGAAACCGTTGAAAAGGTCGTCGTCCAGGATCGGACCATAGCGGTAAAAGCTCCATGAATCATCCGAAACAATGATATCGCTTGTGCCGTCGGTATAGAAAACAGCTAATTTTCCATAGAAAGCAAGCGCCGAACCAAAGCCGCGCAAAGCACGGTTGAACCAACCGTGGCCGAGATATACGCCAATGGCGTTATCGCCGCTCTTGATAAGGTCGGTCACATCGAACGTCTGGTAAAGCAAATGGTCGTCATACGCCGTCATACCGGGGTTCAAAACGCTGTCAGTGACGCGTTTGCCGTTGATGTATGCGTCATATGTTCCGGCAGCGGTGGCATAAAGACGGGCTGACTTGACAGTTTTTGCGGCGTTCACCGTGAAATCCTTGCGGAACATGGGAGCGCTCTCGGTTTTCAGTTCACCGCTTGATTTACGCAAAAGAATCGAGGACGAAAGCTTTGCCGAATCAAGCGAGAGTGCGCCGTCCACAATCGGAATACCGGTAAAGCCATTCAGGTTTCCGTCGTTGAAATCAGCGTTCAGAAGAGATTTTCCGGCGCCGTCCTTGACAACAACGTTGTCGACGGTAAAGCTCTCCGGGCTGGCGCAACGAAAACCGATGAAGCCAAGTTCCAGACCGGAAAGAGTACGGGTGTCTTTGAGAGTGCCGTCGTGATAAGTCTTGACAACGCCCTCTTTGCATTCTATGGTCATGTGATGCTTTTTGTAAGCATTGGTTTTATCGCTTTCAAGTGTAACACCGGCAATTTCCGAAAAACCTCCGCTTTGGCAGATATGCGGTCGAAGCCGGAGATCGTTATGCCACGAAAACGCCGAAATCTGCCACATGTAGAAATCGCCGTCGCTTTTACCGCCGAACAAAATCGACGCGGCGCTGTTCACAATGGTATAATCAAAATCGAGCGAAAAGCTGGTAAGGCGGAAATATCCGTCGCTCTTGGGTTCGGAGCGCGATATCCACTTGGCACCGCTCCAACCGGAATCCATAAGACCGGTTTCAAACAGTGCGGTGTCGCTTGTGAAGATCTTGCCGTCCTTATCCTTGATCTCAACTTGCCAATAATAGCGTGTTGAGGGGGCAAGAGCCGTTCCGGCATAAGGGATATCAAGCGTTTCATCAGAGGCGACAAAAGAGCTGTCCCAAACGGTTTTGCCGGAATTCAGATTTTCTTTGGAATCGGCAACCTGAATGCGGTAAGCAGTCTGTTTCTGACCGCGCGTTTCAGGCGCTTCCAATTTCCAAGAAAAAACAGGGGGTTGGCTGTCGATGCCGATCGGATCCGTCATATGGTCGGTCTGCATACCGACGATTTTGACCGGATTTGCCGGTTCTGCGGCCGATACGTGCACGCCGGCAACCGGCACAGAAGCCGTGAGCATAGCCGCCGACAGCAGGATGGAAAGGAATTTTTTCATGTTTTTTCCTCCTTAGAATGGGATATGGCAGAAAAAACTGCCGAAAAAAAGTAGTAATATTTGGTAAAATCTTGTTAAAATGCCGAAAGAATAAGGTACTCCTCCAAGGAATATTATACAGTTTTTTCGTCAATAAGTCAATTCATTATTTTATCCACTTGTTGTACGATTTTGACCTGCTGACAGCAAAGGATACATCTTGCAGAAAAAAAGACAGCTCAACAGACTGCCGATTCACACATATTTGCGCGAATGCCAATTTCCGCATGAACTGTCGGAAAATGCCCTGATAGACACAAAAGGACTGCCGCAAAGCGGCAGTCCTTTTCATCTGTCTTACGAATTCCGTATTTGATTATTCAAGAATGATATAAGCAATACCGAATTCCTGTGCTGCGTCAAACGGGTCGAAACGGATTTCTTTTACGTTTTCAAACTGCGAGTTAGCCGATGTCGTAACAACGTAATCAACAATGCCATTTTCATGTTCCGTAGACTTTTCAGCCTTAATATATCTTTCAGCAGCCCAACCGCCGGATGTAGTCGTAAAGAAGATACCCGGAGCCATGGTAACCTTAGAAGAATCCCATTTCAGACCGAAAGTGATCTTCTTGACTTCCTTGCCGTTGATCTGGCCGAGAAGGTCGCCGAGGTAAACGATCGGGTCATTCGACTTACCGGTTGCCCAAGCAACACCGTCTTTTGCAGTCATCTTGGTAGCTGTGCAGTTGCCGAGAGAACAGGTAGAAGCGATATCATCTGCGTAATACTTCTTCTTCTTGGACTCGATTTCTGCTTCGGTAACGACTCTCTTGCGGTTAGCCGGTTCAGCAATACGGTTGACGATTGCCGCGATTTCAGCACGGGTAATGGTGCTTTCCGGTAAGAAGTTGAACTTGTCATCCGAACCGATAACGATACCGGCGTTGTAGAGTTTGAGAACGGCACTGTAAGTTGCGTCTTTCTTATCGAGATCCGGAACTTCGGTGAATACGTTCATCTTTTCGTAGAAGTTGCTGGGCAGAGCCTTTGCCATGATAGCGGCTACCTGCTTTCTGGGAGCGGGTACGTCGTATTCGGCAAACTGGTTAGCCTTGATGATGCCTTCGCGGACAGCCGCGTCAACAAACGGTTTGAACCAATCGCCCGTGGTTGCAGCCTTGGGAAGGTTCTTTCCGTTGTAGATATAGTTGAGACGGACAGCAAGCGTAATAGCTTCTGCGATCGTAACCGATCCTTCCGGCTCAAACGTGGTAGCGGTGGTGCCTTCGACAAAGCCAAGCTTGTAAGCATTAGCCACTTCGGCATTGAACCAATCGTCGCTCTTGACATCGGTAAACGGCATTGCGTCTTTGTTGACAACCGGGAAGTTGACCTTAGCGCCGTTTATTTCATCCATGCTTTCCGGAACCTTATCGGTGAACATAATCCAGTCGATATCGACTACGCCCTTAACGTCGCCGTCGAGCGAGAAGAACATGGCGGAAATCGTGTCTTTCCAGCCTTCCTTAGCACCCATATCATAGACGAGCATGGAATAATCACCCTCGCCGAGTTTTTGGGTTTCAGCCTGTGCTTCGGAGAAGCCTGTGCTGTCGTTATGGAAGTAAATGCGGAGATTGCCATTGGATAATCCGGACTGTTTTGCCTTGACAACAACGTATTTGTGCGTTGCGGCGTCAATTGCAAGAGCGCCGGTGAAGAGTGCCGGGCTATCCGAAGAACCGGAAGCCTTACCGTTGGATCTGTACGAAATAACGCTGGAATCCATGCCGGAAAGCGTCATCTGACGGAGTTCCTTGAAGAATTCTTTTTCATATTCTTCATCGAAGTTGAAGAGGATCGTGCCCTCAGCAGCGGATTCGGAAAGTACGGACTTAGCCGTGCCGTCACCGCTTGTGATACCACCGACTTCATACTGCTTGCCGTTATTCTTGATATCGGAAACAGTGTTGTCGTAGTTGTATTTACCGCCGCCGGTGCTGCCGCCCTTACCGGAGCTGGACGAACCGGAGTTGTTTACCTTATTGGCTGTTGCATTAGCTGTTGCATAGTCCGAAAGGAGAATGCTGGTTGCCGTATAGTTCGACGGGATGGTAACAGCCGCATCACTAATCGGTCTTTCAACATCTCTCAAATCGATAACAGCATAGCCGTTTGCATTGGTCTTGACCGGAGCAAGCGTCTGGGTTTCGCCGTTAGCGTCGGTGTAAGTGAAACCAACTTCGACGCCCTTGGTCGTGCCGACCTTGACGAGAATTGCCGTATGGTTTGCTTCAATACCGCTTACAGGATACTTGATGACAGAACCATCTTCGGTCGGATCGAGGTCAACGGTCTTATCCCATACAGCGTACAGGGTAACATCGCCTGCAATACCGTAGGTCGTCTTGACAACGTCTCTTTCGGTAGCGGACTTCGACCAGCCCAAGAAAGTGTAGCCTTCGCGAACCGGCGTTTCCTTAACAGTAAGCGTGCCACCCAGAGCAACCTTTGTGGAACTCGGCATACCGGTAACGGTATCAGTCGTATTCTTATTAAAGGTTACGGTCGGGGAAGTAAGAACGGCGATGGAAGAAATGCGGAAATTCTGACCGGTCGTCTTGCACGGGTCAACATAGATCTGAACTACCTTGTCGGCCGTGCTCCACTTACCGGGAGTAGCGGCAGTATCATCTTTCAGGACATCGAACGTTACAGTCTTGAAGTTATCAAGGCCGTCATAAGGAACGGATTTAACCACAGACTGTGCTTCTGCATAAGCGTATCCATTCGTGTCGTAGCCCATGGTAACCTGGTTGTTGTTTGCATCGGTAAAGATCGTCTTATAGTAGAATTTTGTAGTAGCAGTGCTGGTGCTGGACATGCGGATAGAAACCGTGGTGTAGTCCTTTGCGCTGACATTAAGCGGCATTTGGATACGGTAGTCGCCGACCTTCGGCTTGATTTCATCATAGTCTGCGCCGGTGCCTACATAACCGGTAGTGCTAGCTAAGGACTGATAGCCCTCTTTGCCTTTGTTTGCCGTGCCGTAGAGCCAAACAACACCCTTGCCCCAAACAGCATACACATCAACCGTTTCTTCGGCAGGAACGATGACGCTTGCAACGCACTCTGCGGATTCATCGGAAGTAGCCCAGCCTAAGAATACATAACCGTCTCTGGAAGGCATTTCGGTCGAAAGCGCCGTGGTGCCGTATGCTTCCTGTTCTTCGGGCATATCCATAACTTTATCGGTCGTGCCGGGGTGGTAAACGATCTTACCTTTGGTAGCCTGGCCAGAAATGGTTACCAGCATAGAAGCGGAAACTGCCGGGTTGTAATTGGAAGTTGCGCTGACACGGATAACACCGTTGGAATTCGGGATAACCTTACCGGTTTCGGTAATGGTTGCGTAATTTGCGCCTGCGATCGGCTTGAATTCTTCGCCGTCCATTTCGCCCGATTCAACCGACCAAATGGCGGTCATATCCGGAAGCGTAATGTCGCAGATAACAGACAAGCTGTACTGGGTAGTTCTGTCAGCCTTCAAAATGGTGGCAGGACCGGAAATGCTCATGTCGAAATCGTAGTAATCGATGTCAACCGTGAGTTTCTTGGAATACTGATAGTTATAGTTGGAAGTTGCGGTAAGAACGATCGTGCCGTTCTTGATCGGCGTAAGAAGGCCGGTAGAAGCGTCAACCGTTGCGACGGCGGTGTTGTCAACCGACCAGGTGATCGACTTGTCAGGAACGCCGGCGTCTACGGTGAAGTTGGCTTTGTATTGAGTCGGTTTGCCGTCAATCAGAACAGATTCCGGTCCGACGATGTCGAACTCAAAATTCTTGTATGCATCGGTTACGCTAAACGTCTTGGTAACGGTAATAAGACCGCTTTCTTCGTCGTATTCGCTGATTGCCTTTTCGCCGTCGAGAACAACGGTGGTTTCAGGCTTGAAGCGCTTGCCCGAACCGGTTTTCGGTTCAAGAGTAATGGTTGCAGTGTAAGCAGTGAGCTCTTCAAAACGACCGTTGGCCAGTGCCGGAGACCATTTAATCTCCTTGACATTAGCAATACCGGAGGTTTCTTTCAAGGAAGTTACGGCTTTCAGACCGGCCACCGGAGCGGTGAGACCGGAAAGCTGAATTTCGGTTTCATCAAATTCTTCAACCGGGACAAATTCGATACCGCGGATAGCGGCCGATTCCATGCTCTGATACGGGTCAATACGCATAGCAGTGAGCGTGCCTACCCAGTTAGCGTTGGTGTACATCACGATCTCAGCAATGGCATATTTACCGTCGGACGTCATGGACGAAATTTTACCGCCCTGATGTCTTGCTTCTGAAGCGCCTTCGCCGGCTCTCATGAAGAAGATACCATCAGTAAGTGTACCCATCTCCCATTTTCTTGCTCTGTCGCCGTTATAGGTTGCGTCAAAGATAAGATTGATCGATTTATACTCATTCATCGGAACGGAGAGGCTATAATTGCTGAACTGAACGTCGTTGCTGCCGCCGGACTGTGTGATAACCCAGCTGTTTCCGTAGAGTTCATCTAAGAATTTTGCATTGGAAGTTCCCCAACCAGCGCGGTTGTTTGCAACAGCAAAGTCAAAGTTGTAGCTGATGACCGGATAGAGGGTCATGCTCTTATTGATCTGAACTTTGCCATGGAGAACATCTTTCCATTCGCCGGTCGCAGACCAAC
>ERZ857757.483-NODE-483-length-41354-cov-19.691881_pt1 | contig 41354 bp, 29 predicted proteins | sample MGYA00519764_ERZ857757 | MGnify/ENA primary metagenome ERZ857757 (study PRJEB31778, sample SAMEA3449359) | human gut metagenome | biome: human gut; feature: human-associated habitat; material: faeces | place: United Kingdom | collected 2010/2012 ...
AGTGCGAACCGCCGTTGATGATGTTCATCATCGGAACGGGCAGCGTCTTGGCGTTTGCACCGCCGATATAGCGATAGAGCGGCATGCCGAAGTAGTCGGCGGCAGCGCGGGCCACGGCCAGCGACACGCCGAGGATGGCGTTAGCACCCAGCTTCGACTTGGTCTTCGTGCCGTCGAGGGCTATCATGGCCTTGTCGATGCCCACCTGATCGGCCACGTTCATGCCGATAACGGCGGGAGCGATCACCTCGTTTACGTTCTTGACGGCGTTCAGAACGCCCTTGCCCAGATAACGGCTCTTGTCGCCGTCACGAAGTTCGAGGGCCTCGTTCTCGCCCGTCGATGCGCCGCTCGGAACGGCTGCGCGGCCGAATGCGCCGGATACGGTACGTACTTCGACCTCGATGGTCGGATTGCCTCGCGAGTCGAGGATCTCTCTTGCGTGAATCTCTACAATCTGCATAGTTGTAAATGTTTAATTTATGGTTTTAAATACTGATATGCCGTTTTCGACCGCAAAGGTATAAAATAATTGTGAATTGCGGTTTCATTATTGTTATTTTTTTCACGAAAGGCGGGTGCGGTATCGGGAATAAACCAGAATATATTATCTTTGCCGGCGAATGCACTCCTCTCACTTGTAAACAACTATCAGTTAATGCGAAAAGTTCTCTCGTTCTCCCTTTTCCTGATGCTGGGACTCATCGTCTCGCAATTGCTTCCGGGTACGCTCGGCGCAGGATACGCGGCGTTCAAGAAGTGTTCCGACACGCTGCTTTACATCTGCCTCGGATTCATCATGATCAACGTCGGCCGCGAATTCGAAATCGACAAAACCCGCTGGCGCTCCTACACTGCGGACTACTTCATCGCCATGGCCACGGCCGCGCTGCCGTGGATACTCATCGTCCTCTACTACGTCTTCGTACTGCTTCCGCCCGAACTCTGGACCAGCGGCGAGGCGTGGAAAGAGAACCTGCTGCTGAGCCGTTTCGCCGCGCCGACCTCGGCCGGCATCCTCTTCACGATGCTCGCAGCCCTCAGTCTCAAGAAAAGCTGGATTTACAAAAAGATACAGGTGCTGGCCATCTTCGACGATCTGGACACCATCCTGCTGATGATCCCCCTGCAAATCCTGATGATCGGCCTGCGGTGGCAAATGTTCGCCATCATCGCCGTCGTCACCCTCCTGCTGGCCGTCGGCTGGCGCTGGCAGGCGACGTGGAACGTACGTCAGAACTGGAAAACCATCTTGGGTCTGGCCGTCGTGGTCTGCGCCCTGACCCAGCTCGTCCACATCGTCACGGCCCGGCTTTACGGACCGGAGAACAGCATCCATATCGAAGTCCTGCTCCCGGCGTTCGTCGTCGGCATGCTGATGAAACACAAGGAGATCGACACCGCCGCCGAACGGCGCATCACCACCGGCATCTCGTTCCTCTTCATGCTGCTCGTGGGGCTGAGCATGCCGCTCGTAACGGGCGCTCCGGGCGACACGGCCGCCGCGACGTCGGTCACCGGCTCGCAGCCCATGATGCCGTGGGGCACGCTGGCGCTGCATGTGCTGGCCGTATCGTTGCTCTCGAATATCGGCAAACTGGTGCCGCTCTTCTTCTACCGCGACCGCAAGATCAGCGAACGCCTCGCCCTCTCCATCGGCATGTTCACCCGCGGCGAGGTGGGCGCGGGCGTAATCTTCATCGCACTGGGCTACAGTCTGGGCGGCCCGGCGCTCATCATCTCGGTGCTGACACTGGTGCTGAACCTGATCCTCACGGGCGGCTTCGTGGTGTGGGTCAAGAAACTGGCCCTGCGCACCTACGCGCCCGAAGCGCAGCAGTAACCCGGCTAAACAACCCCATATTCACAATCAAACGACGGAAACCGTGATCGAAATTACAGACAAGGCCCTGCAAACGGCAGCCGCCAAAGGGATGGACGAATTCCTCCGGGTCTTTACGGACAAATACAAGGAGACGGTCGGCGGAGACCCGACGGCCGAAACGATGCCGCTGCTCAGCGGCGAACAGCACTCGCTGCTCGCCTACCGGATTTTCCGGGACGAGGTGACCGAAGGCGGTTTCTGCCAGCTTATCCAGAACGGCTACGGGGCCTATATCTTCGGCAATCCGTTTGCCAGAGTCATGCGCCTGTGGGGTGCGGAGAGTTTCTCGAAGCTGGTCTACCGCGCCAAGAAGATCTACGACGCCAACCGGGAGGATTTGGAACGGGAGCGCACCGACGAGGAGTTCATGGCGATGTACGAGCAGTACGAAGCCTTCGACGAGCTGGAGGAGGAGTACGGCGAAATGGAAGCCGAGGTCACGGAGACGCTCGCCCGCTACGTGGACGGGCATCTGGATCTGTTCGCCGCGGTCGTCGGATAACCGGCCCGGAATCCTGCGGAAACAGCCTCTCCGCATCGCCGTTCCCGGCATATACGAAGCGTCCGCGGAGGAATATCCGGAGACATTCCGCTAAAAAAATCGGAAAAAAGGCGGTCGGCCGTAAGGGTCGGCCGCCTTTTTCGTGTCTTCGGGTAAAAACCGAATACCGTCATGGACAAACATTACCGGGACCTCCTGATCCGTGCGCTGAAGGGCACGCTGGACACCGCATCGCGCCGCGAATTCGACCTATGGGTCGCGGATGCGGACAACCGCCGCATCTACGAAAACGCCCTCCGCATATGGGACGACGTACAGCGCCGCACCTCGGCCTACAATCCCGACCGCGACCGGCTCTGGGAGCAGTTGCAGTCCCGCATCGAAGTCTGCGGAACGCCGCAGCGGGCGGAACGGCCCGCGCCGAAACGCCGCTGGATGCCGATACTGCGCACGGCGGCAGCCGTCGCCGCGGGCGTCGTCGTCACGCTCTTCGCGGTCCGTCCCGACCTCTCCCGCACACCGGTTCCGGCCAGACAGGAGTTCTGCGCCTTCGGCGGCAAGTCGCTGGCGCATCTGACCGACGGTTCGACCGTATGGCTCCAAAGCGGCTCGACGCTCGCCTACGACAGCTCCTTCGGCGCCGAAAGCCGCAACGTAAAACTCCGCGGAGAGGGATTTTTCGACATCGCCAAAGATCCCGAACGCCCTTTCACGGTCGAAGTGGAAGGGCTGCGCATACGGGTTCACGGCACGAAATTCAACGTGAACACCTCGCACGAAGACCGGACCGTCGCCGTATCGCTCGTTGAGGGTTCGGTGGCCCTCGATTCCGGCAACGGGGAGACGCGCCGGCTGCACCCCGGAGAAATAGCCTGCTACGACCCCGCCACCCAAGAGCTGAATATCCGCAGGGGCAACGTCGAGCTGGAATCCTGCTGGGCCGCGGGCAAACTGGTCTTCGAGCGGCAGTCGTTGGGCGAAATCTGCCGCTACCTCTCACGCTGGTACGACATCCGGATCGACATCTCCCCGGCACTCGCCCACAATTACGCCTACACGTTCACCCTCACCGACGAACCGCTCGAAGCGATTCTGCGCATCATGAGCCGCATCAATCCGATCGTCTACACCTTCTCGGACAACCGCTCGGTATCCATCTCCGAGATAATAGAATAAAACCGTAAACCTACCAAACACCAACCAAACTCCGAATGCCTATGACCGAACAGACCTGAACCGCACGCTATCCTTCCCGCGGCAGCCGCCGCAAACACACGCTAACTTAAAACTTCAACCATGAAACATTTTAGACTATTCGCAATTCTTTTGCTGCTCGTCTGCGGATGGACAACGGTTGCACACGGCCAGACGCAGGAGCCGGCGATCAACCTTGAGTTCACCGACATACCGCTCTCGGAAGCCATTTCGCGCATTGAGAAGAGCAGCAAATACACATTCTTCTACGACGCCAAGCAGACCGACCTGACCCGGCGCGTCAGCCTCCGCGCCAAACAGCTGCCGATCTCCGCCGCCCTGCGCCAGATGCTCGCCCCGACGGGTCTCAATTTCACGATCTCCGAACGCCAGATCGCCCTGATCCCCGCGGCGCGCAAGGCCCCGGCCGGATCGCGCACGATCACCGGCACGGTCAACGACTCCCACGAGCTTCCCTTGGCCGGCGTCGCCGTCACGCTGGAGGGCGACAATACGCGCGGCACCGTGTCCGAGAACAACGGCAGTTTCACCATCACCGTTCCCAATGCCGATGCGGTGCTCAGCTTCACCTATTTGGGCTACATCTCCAAGAAAGTCTCCGTCCCCGCCTCGCAGAACAACCTCAAGGTATTCCTCGCCGAGGACGCCGTGAAGATGGAGGACGTCGTAGTCGTAGGTTACGGCACCCAGAAGAAGGTCAACCTGACGGGAGCCATCGCCACGGTGGACGACACGCAGCTCGCAAGCCGCTCGGCGCCCTCCGTAGCCCACATGCTTCAGGGTGCGGTTCCGGGTCTGACGATCTCGACCACATCGGGCCGTCCGGGCAACTCGGCCGACCTGAACATCCGCGGCATCACCTCGATCAACGGCGGTTCGCCGCTCGTGCTGATCGACGGCGCCGAGGGCGACCTGATGAAGCTCAACCCCAACGACGTGGCCTCGATTTCGGTGATCAAGGATGCCTCGGCAGCCGCCATCTACGGCGCACGCGCGGCCTACGGCGTCGTGCTGGTGACCACCAAGGAGGGCGACGATTCGGGAAAAACCCGCGTGTCGTACAGCGGCCGCTGGGGCTGGAACGCCCCCACCACCTCGACCGACTACGAGACCCGCGGCTACTACTCGGTCTACGTCAACGACCTGTTCTGGCACGCCGACGCAGGCACCAACTACACCAACTACACAGAGCAGGACATGATGGAGTTGTGGGCCCGCCGCAACGACAAGGTCGAAAACCCCGAACGTCCGTGGGTGAAGATCGACCAGCGCGACGGCCGCGACACATATGTTTACTACGCCAACTTCGACTGGTACCACTACCTGTTCAAGGACGAACACCCCAACACGAGCCACAGCGTCTCGCTGTCGGGCGGCAACTCGAAGGTCAAGTACATGCTTTCGGGCAACTACTACAGCGAAGAGGGACTCTTCCGTCAGGACCCCGACCGTCTGCAGCGGATCAACTTCCGTTCGAAAATCTCGTTCGACATCAACAAGTGGCTCAAGATCAGCAACAACACCAGCTACTACAACTACCAGTACTACTACCCCGGCCCCAGCGGAGTCAATACCGCCTTCTCGCTGGGCACGGTACACGGACTGGCTTCGATGATGCCCTACAACCCCGACGGCACGAGCGTCTACTACACCTCGCTGTCGAAATACTCGATCATGGACGGCCTGCCCACGATCATGAACAAGGGCGGCCACTACAACAAGGACAAGACCGACAACATGTCGACCACCACGGAGCTGACGTGGACCCCGGTCAAAGGGCTGGAGATCAAGGGTAACTTCACCTACATGTTCAACACCCAGCACAACCTCAACCGTCAGGTCAATACCGAATACTCGCAGTATCCGGGCGAAGTGCAAACCCTCTCGACGGGCAGCCGCTTCCAAGACAAGCTCTACGAAAAGACCATGATGCACAACTACTATCAGGCCAACGTCTACGCCACCTACGCACACACGTGGAACGAGAAGCACAACTTCAAGGCGATGGTCGGATTCAACTGGGAGACCAAGTATCTCAAGGACGTATCGGCCACGGGCTACAACCTGCTCTCCGAAACGCTGATGGACCTCAATCTGGTGGGACAGGGCGCCGACGGCAACGAGCGCATGGAGGTCGGCGGCGGCCAGAACGAATACGCCCTGATGGGTTTCTTCGGCCGTCTGAACTACGACTACAAAGGCAAATACCTCGTGGAGGTGAGCGGCCGCTACGACGGCACGTCGCGCTTCAAGCGCGGTCACCGCTGGGGTTTCTTCCCCTCGTTCTCGCTCGGATGGCGCATCTCGGAAGAGCCTTTCTTCGAGGGCATCCGCGAAAACTTCAACAACCTCAAAATCAGGTATTCGTACGGACAGCTGGGTAACCAGAACGTAGGCTACTACGACTATATCCGCAAAATCTCGATCGGCAACCAGAACTATCTGTTCGGCGGCGACAAACCCACGACGGCCACCATTTCGGCCCCCGTGGCCTCGAACCTCTCGTGGGAAACCTCGATCCACAACAATCTGGGCGTAGACATGAGCTTCCTGAACAACCGGCTGGCTTTCAGCGCCGACTTCTACATCCGCGATACGAAGGACATGCTGACCGCCGGCGTCGCACTGCCGAGCGTCTACGGCGCCGATTCGCCCAAGATGAACAGCGCCGACCTGCGCACCAAGGGTTACGAGCTCTCGCTCAGCTGGCGCGACGAGTTCCAGCTCCTGCGCCGGCCGTTCACCTACAGCGTGACGGTCACCTTCAACGACTACGTGACCAACATCACCAAATACGCCAACCCCGACCGCACGTTCGCCAAGTCCTACTACGAAGGCATGCGCTGGGGTGAGATCTGGGGCTACCGCATCGGCGGACTCTTCGCCACGGACGCCGAGGCTGCCGGCTACGCCGTCGATCAGACGGCCGTCAACAACCGGATCAACGCCGCGGCCGGCTCGGAACGCGGCCTGCACGCCGGCGACCTGAAGTTCCTCGATCTGGACGGTGACAACATCATCTCCATCGGCAAGAACACCGTAGACGATCCGGGCGACCGGGAGATCATCGGCAACAGCCAGCCGCGGTTCCACTACGGCACTACGCTGAGCATGTCGTGGGCGGGCATCGACTTTTCGATCTTCTTTCAGGGCATCGGACGCCGCCACTGGTATCCCAAAGCCAATACGATCGCCTTCTGGGGTCCCTACGCCCGTCCGTATGCGAGCTGGATTCCCAAAGACTTCCACAAGATGTACTGGAGCGAAGAGAATCCCGACGCCTACTTCCCCCGTCCGCGCGGCTACGTCGCCCTGTCGGGTACCAACCGCGAGCTGACGGCCGTCAACGACCGCTATATGCAGAACATCCGCTACTGCCGTCTGAAGAACCTCACGATAGGCTACACGCTGCCCAAGAAATGGACCCGCAAAGTGCTGATCGACAACCTTCGCGTCTACTTCACGGGAGAGAACCTCGCCACATGGTCGCCCATCCGCTCGGACTATATCGACCCCGAAATGGCCGCCATGAACGACGAGATGCGCACCTACCCGTGGCAGAAGACCTACATGTTCGGCGTAGATGTCACATTCTAATCAAACAAGCAGAACCATGAAAAAAATATTATTGATACTGGCCGCAGGCTGCACCATGGCGCTCGTCTCCTGCGAAGAGTGGCTCGACAAATACCCGCTGGCCCAAATGTCGCCCGAAACCTTCTTCTCGAACGAAAACGAGCTGCAGGCTTTCAGCAACAAATTCTACACGGCCTTCCCGTCCGACGGGCTCTACAACGAGTACTGGGACAACATCATTCACAACGACCTGCCTCAGGAGATGCGCGGCGGCCGCACGATCCCCGCGTCGGGCGGCGGCTGGACATGGACCAGCCTGCGCGACATCAACACGCTGCTCGAATACTCGGTCAACTGCAAGGACCTCGACGTCCGTAACCGCTACGACGCGCTGGCCCGTTTCTTCCGCGCCTATTTCTACTTCGAAAAGATCAAGCGGTTCGGCGACGTGCCATGGTACTCGAAACCGATCGGCTCGGCCGATCCTGAGCTCAAGCGTCCGCGCGATTCGCGTGAATACGTCATGCAGCGCATGATCGAGGACATCGATTTCGCCATCCGCTACCTGCCTACCAAACACGACCTCTACCGTATCACGAAATGGACGGCACTGGCCCTGAAATCGCGTTTCTGTCTCTTCGAAGGCACGTTCCGCAAATACCACGGCATCGACCTTCCGGAGAACGACTGGAAATACTACCTCGACCTGTCGGCGAAGGCATCCGAAGAGTTCATCACCAACAGCGGCTACGGACTCTACACATCGGGCGGCACGCAGACCGCCTACCGCGACCTGTTCGTGTCGGAAGACGCCCAGCAGATCGAGGTCGTCCTCGCCCGCGATTACAACAAGGGGCTAAGCGTATTCCACAACAGCACCTTCTACTCGCTGAACACCTCCTACGGGCGTCCGGGCCTGACGCGCAAGATCGTCGCCAGCTATCTGATGGCCGACGGCACGCGCTTCACGGACAAGGCGGGCTGGGAAACGATGGAGTTCCGGGACGAGTGCCAGAACCGCGATCCGCGTCTGGCGCAGTCGATCCGCACGCCGGGTTACACGCGCATCAACTCCACCAAGGTCGAAGTGCCGAGCCTTTCGACCTGCATGACGGGCTACCAGCCCATCAAGTTCGTCGCGCCCGCCGATTTCGGTTCCGACGGTTACAACCTCTCGTACACCGACCTGCCGATCATCCGCACGGCCGAGATCTATCTCAACTACGCCGAAGCCAAAGCCGAGCTGGGCACGCTGACGCAGGACGACATCGACCTGACGATCAAGAAGCTGCGCGACCGAGCTGGCATGCCCAATCTGGACATGGCCCAAGCCAACGCCAACCCCGACCCGTACCTTTCGGCCCCTGAGACAGGCTACCCCAACGTGACGGGTTCGAACAAAGGCGTACTGCTCGAAATCCGCCGCGAACGCACCATCGAACTGCTTCAGGAGGGCCACCGTTACTACGACCTCATCCGCTGGAAAGAGGGCAAGACCTTCACGCAGCCGCTGCTGGGCCTCTACATCCCCTCCAAGGGCGAATACGACCTCGACGGCGACGGCACGCCCGACATCTATCTCAAGACCAAGGGAGAGACGCCCTCGACCAAAGCCCCGCTCATCATGGAGATCGATCAGGACATCTTCCTCTCGGAAGGCGACCACGGCTACATCTCGCCCCACAAGAAGAATCCGGGCGAGTGGAACGAGGCCCGCGACTACTACTACCCGATTCCGACCGACGACCGCTCGCTGACCGGCGGCGCCCTGACGCAAAACCCCGGCTGGAACGACGGGCTCGACTTTTAATTCCCAATACTAACTTCAAAAACGAACGAAACGATGAACAGACTGAAAAAATATCTTACCATCATGCTGCTGCTCGGCCTGACCTGCCCGGCAACGGCCTGCAACAGCAGCTCCTCCTCCGAAGACGAAGTTCCGCCCCATCTGAAACCCGAAACCCCGGAGGAACCGGGTCGGGACTACTACCCCAAGGCCGACGGCGCGACGCGTCTAGTGACCTACAACGTCGGCGTCTTCACCAAGTACATCAGCGACGGCAGCTACCAGATGATCGCCGACATGATGACCGAGGGCAAGGCCGATCTGGTGGGCATCAGCGAACTGGACAGCTGCACGGTCCGCACCGGCCGGGTCTTCCAGCTCAAGAAATTCGCCGGACTGATGGGCAAGGAGTGGAGTTACGAATATTCGCGGGCGATGGCCTATCAGGGCGGAGCCTACGGCGACGGAATCGCCAGCCGTGAGAAACCCGTCCGGACCTTTGCCGCTCCGCTGCCGAAGGGCGACGGCGCCGAACCCCGCGTGATGGTCGTCATGGAGTTCGAGAAATACGTCTTCGCCACCACCCACCTCGACCATGTATCCACGCTGGCTCAGGCGGGACAGGTAGACGAGATCAACAAGGTCATCGAACGCGAATTCGGCGGCTCGAAGAAACCCGTCTTCCTCGGCGGCGACTTCAACGCCCGTCCCGATTCGCCCACCATCTCCAAACTGAAGACGGGCTGGACGGTCCTCACGCCCCACGGCGCAAGCGACTTCACCCACTCCTCGCAGGCGCCGAACAAATGTATCGACTACATCCTGCTTTGGAACGGCAACGGCGCGAAGTGCGACGTGGTCGGCACCAAGATCATGCTCGACTTCAACAAAGGCGACATCAAGCGGGCCTCGGACCATATTCCCGTGCTGGTCGATGTCAAATTCTAATGCTGAGACGAACCCTTAAACGCAAACGATTATGAAACGATATGCAAACATACGTCTTCTGGCCGCCGTCGCCCTGCTCGTCGCAACGGCGGGCTGCAAGGACGACGAAGGTCCGGCGCTCAAGCAGCCTGCCCTGCTGAGCATTCAGGACGCCGCGGCCGACGCCGAAGTGATTACGGTGGAAAGCCCCAAGAAGCAGACCCTCAGCATCCGTGCGGAGGCCGAACAGATCAGCGGCAGCTACATAACCGTCGTGTTCAAGACCGACCCCGAACTGGTCGAGACCTATAACGCGGCGCACGGTACCTCGTACAAGCTCTGCCCCTCGGAGGCCTACGCATTCTCGACCACCGAAGTCATGCTGCCCCGCTACAACACGGTCTCCTCGACGATGAAAGTCGAGCTGTTCAGCGAGCGCATGCCCGACGAGGAGCCGTACCTGCTCCCGATCGCCATCGATTCGATCAAGGGCGACCCGCGGGCGACGGTCTCGCCGACGGGCGGCGTCCGCTACATCCTCTTCAACAAGTTCGTCAAGCCGGGACCGCCCGCACCCGTGCTGCTCGACCGCAGCGGCTGGAAGGTGCTCGCCGCCCCCAAGGCCAAACCCAACTACGAAGTGGAGAAGATGTTCGACGAAGACATCAACACCTTCGGCTACTGCAACGCCGACGAGGAGCAGGCCAATCCGCCCTACGACTTCGTCATCGATCTGGGCAAAGAGGTGACCGTACGCGGCTTCCAGTTCAATCAGCGCTACATGACTACCGGCAAACCGGAAGCCGGCGCGCGCTACGGCATCGCCCACTTGGAGGTCTGGACCGCGAAGGAGATCACCGGCGACGGCCTCGGCGCAGCGAACGACGCCAACTGGACCTACACCCAGACATACCGCGACTACAGGACCGATCCCGACTCGCCGCTGGATCCGATGGGTGTGGTCATCAGTCCGATGCTCGACGACTACCAGCATGCGCGTTACGTCCGGCTGCGCATTCACGCCAGCTATACGAACAAGACCTATAATCCGACCTTCCGGGGATGGTGCATCGCAGAACTGAATGTCTGGGGCAACAACGAACTGCTCGAATAATACGTATGAACCTGCAAAGGGACCTGCCGAAACACTTCAGCAGGCCCCTTTTTTTAACGCAGTCCCGATTTCGGGCGTCCCGCATTCCGCAGGATAACAGGAACGAAAGAATGCCGAAACGAAAAATTCATACGTTCCGCGTCCGTTTTGTCCCCGAAAATGCCTATCTTTATTAGTCTGAATTTCCTTTAGCGATACGATGAGGTCGGAAAACGAACACGACATGGTTTTATGGAAACGCATCAGCCGAGGGGGGGGGGAACCGCCGCCTTTCGGGAGTTGTTCGACCGTTATTACGCCCCGCTTTGCAGGTTCGCGGCCTACTGGCTCCGTGACCGCACCTCTGCCGAAGAGATCGTATTGGACACCTTTACGCACATCTGGCAGCATGCCGGGGAACTCCGCATCTCGACTTCCGTCCGGGCCTATCTGTTCCGCGCCGTGCGCAACCGCGCGCTCAACCGGCTTCGCGACAAACGCACCGACGGCATCCCCATCGAGGGACCTGAGCCGCTCTTCACGAACCCGGAAGCATTGCAGCTCGAAGCCGACGAAATGATGCTGCTGGTCGCCGAAGCCGTCTCGCAACTGCCCGACCGCTGCCGCGAAGTATTCCGCAAAAGCCGCGAAGAGGGGCTTTCCAACGCCGCGATCGCCGACCAGATGCGGATTTCGGTCAAGACCGTCGAAGCGCAGATCACCAAAGCCCTGCGACGCATCCGCGAAACGCTGCTGCGCAGGTGATCTTCTCCCCGGACTCCCCGGAGACTTTCCGCCCCCGCCGAACGACCGTCTGATGACCGCCGAAGACCGGCCGGCAGCCGCATCCGGCAGCCGCGCTTTCTCCCTCAGCCTCGCTCCCAGCGTCAGCGCATCAGCACCGACGAGTCGCCGTAACTCAGGAAACGGAAGCCGTGTCCGAGGGCGTATTCGTAAATCCGCTTCCAGTCCCCGCCGACGAAAGCCGACACCAGTAGCAGCAGCGTCGATTTGGGCTGGTGGAAGTTGGTGACGATATTGCGCACGATGCGGAACTCGTACCCCAGCGGCGTAATCATGATCTGCGTCGCCGCCTTGATGCGTTCCAGCCCCTTTTCATCCATGTATTTCAGCAGAGTCTCCAGCGCCTCGCGCCCGGAAAACTCCGCCGGCACGTCGTACAGCTCCCACTGACCGACGACCCGCTCCGCATCGGGCGTTCCGGCCGTACGTATGCGCCACGCCAGCGCCGTGAGCGATTCGAGCGTCCGCACCGAGGTCGTGCCGACGGCCGTGATCCGCCCCCACTTCTCCAGCAGGCGGGCTACCGCCGCACGCCGCACCTCGAAATGCTCGGTGTGCATCGGATGCCGCGCGGCATCGTCGTCCTTGACGGGCAGAAAGGTCCCGGCCCCGACATGCAGCGTCACCTCCTCGAACCCGAAGCCGCGCGCCTTCATCCCCTCGATCAGTTCGGGCGTGAAGTGCAGCCCCGCCGTCGGCGCGGCCACCGATCCTTCGAATTTGGAATAGACGGTCTGGTAGCGCGTATAGTCGATCTCCTCGCTTTCGCGGTTCAGGTAGGGCGGAATCGGAATCCGTCCGAGGTATTCGAGCAGCTGCCCGAACGTCATCGCCGCCGACCACTCGAAGCGCACGGTATGCTCGCGGCCGCGGTTCTCGACGAGCCACGCCCGCAGATGCTCCGGGCGGCCTTCGTGCTCGAAGTTGATCTCCACATACCCCTCTTTCCATTTCTTGAGGTTGCCCACGATGCACGACCATTCGCACCGCCCGACGACGGCGAACGCCCGTTCGTAATCGGCCGGATCGTGCGGTTCGAGACAGAACACCTCGATGCGGGCACCCGAAGGCTTGTGCATGATGATCCGTGCGCGAATCACCTTCGTATTGTTGAACACCAGCAGCTGGCCTTCGGGCAGCACGTCGCCGATGTCGGCGAAATGCGCTTCGCCGATCTCCCCGCCGCGGTAAACCAGCAGTTTCGAGGCGCTGCGCTCGGCCAGCGGGAACTTGGCGATCCGCCCGTCGGGCAGGTCGTAATCGAATTCGTTTATGTCTATATGCCGTTCATTCATGGACACAAATGTACGTTTTTTTCGCTTCCGTTGCACACGCTCCGGCCGATAATCGCCCATATACCATATCCCACAGGCCCTCTCGGTCAAAAAAGCCGCCCGGTCTCGGACCGGACGGCTTCCCCTCAAAAACTATTCAAAGCCCACCTCTATTTGGAATAAACATAAATCTCGGAGCTGAGAGGCGCCGACCCATACATATGCCAAATTATATAACGAGCGGTTATCGGCGCGATAAACGAAACATACTGCGTTCCGGCAGGCGTCATCGACAAGCCCTCTTCAGGCGTTACGAGTTTCCACCCGGCCCCGTCATCGCTGGTATAAACAGCACAAGAACTCATCGCATAAGCCGCACCGTAAGCACTGAACGTCTCCAATCCGGTAACAGTCTTTGTAGCACCCATGTCGATTTTTACACCGAGATGGGGAGTATTGAACCATATATAATCTCCGGTATTCCCATTGATCAATTTAGGTTGATGGGCTCCCCAGTCTGCATTATTATCATCCACATTGGTAGCATAAACCGACCAACCGCTGTAATCCGCAATCCGGCTGCCCGAAGGTTTCACGCCGGCCTGTATATCCATGGATTTGGCTTTGTTTATCTGAACGGACAGCTCCTTCTGTTTCGAAGAAATACGCAATTGTCCGGAAACAGGCGCTGCACCGATCCCGACCGTCACTTTGTAGGTGGCAGCCTCCTGCGGAACAAAACTCCAATCCGTCCTGAGATCCATCGTATCTCTGGCTACCAACTCCCCGGCAGGAATCACGACGGCACCGCCTTCGCGGAAAGTAACGATCTCCTCCGGCATATCGCCTTCGATCGTATAAGCGAACTTCACGGCGACATCCGACTTCCATGGTTTGGCAAGACAAACCGCAAACGGCATCGAGACCTCCGTATCGCCTGCAATTCCCAAAGACGAATGCGTCTGATTGAACTCCAAAGAGCCGATTCCGAGCTTCAGACGTTCCAAATAAACATAGTCGGCCGTCCATTCGTCTGTTGCATACTCATCGTCGTCGCATGCGACAAAACAACCCGCAACAGCAGAAACGAGAACTCCGGCCAAAAGATATTTCAATTTTTTCATCATAATGTAATCGTATTTAACAAACAATTTCAATGAACCGCATGGCGGCAGGCACGCACCGGGCGCGCCTGCGCCATAATTACGGGATTAAGGCCACGGCGTTTCCGTATCGGTGGACTTGATGCCGGCAACCCACGTCGGGGTCTTGGACGTCTTCAGCGTATGCCCGTTGCCCGTGCAGTCCTCGAACGTATTGCCCTCGCCTTCGTTGAAGCGCCAGTAAGCCTCCAAGCCCTGCGATTTGGCGCTGGTCGTGGTCATGTTGTTCTGCACCTGCGCTTCCGTACGGCATACCGACCAGATACGCGCCTCGGACATCAGTATCTTGCATCCGCTCCACCACGAATCGCCGGTTCCGTGTCCGCCGCCGGCATCGCCGCCGAACCAGTTGGCCGATCCGAAGTTGGGATCGCACACGCCCTCCTTGCTTCCGGCAAAAGTGCCGTTGACATAAAGGGTCACCTTGGTTCCGTCATAGGTCAGCGCCAGATGCTGCCATTTGTTGGGCGTGAACGACAACGACGGATTGAGATACCAGCCGTCGCCTTGGAACTGCACCAGCGAATGGGCCTTATGGTCCGAAGTGTCGTTCTGCGGGTCCTCGAAGCGCAGCAGCACCGAACCGCCGTTGGTAAATACGGCACGGTTGCGGTTGGCCGTATTGCTCACTTGGAAACGCACCTCGACCGTAAACTGCGGAAGCGTCAAGGGGAAACCGTCGGCGGCAAGTCCCGCGCCGCCGACGAACATCGGGAGCGACGAGACGACGATCGCTTCGGTCGTAATCACATAGGTCGAGGTCACCGAGGTCACCGGAACCGACCCGTCGGCGCTGACAAGACGCAGCGGCAGGGCATAGCTCTCGCCGACATACTCCTTGGGCAGCGGCTTGATATGGATCTTGGTTGCAGGAGCGCTGAATTCTCCGGCCTTGATCGTCACTTCGGAGTCCATCTCGTAGATCTCTTCGGGCAGTACGAGAAAACTCGAAGCCTGCTTCTGGTTGTAACGGTCCAGCACCTCGGAATCGACCACGAATTTCAGCTTTACGTCTTTCGTTGCGGCCTCGCTCAGGCAGGCCGTGATTTCGGCGTCGGCGCCCAGTTCCGTAATGGTCACTTTCGTGCTTTTATTCGACGCGCTCTCGCTGACGAAGGCGTGCACTCCGAGCGTATCGTAATCGGCATCGTTGCAGGCCGAGAATCCCGAAACGAGCGCCGCGAGACCGAGAACTGCTGTTTTAATGCTGTTTTTCATCTTTTTCTTGCTTTTGGTTGTTCGGACTAATTGACTGCGGGGTTCTGCGCCTGAATTCCGGTTCGCATCCATTTGTAGGAGGGTTTGTTCACCGCCTCGTTGCTGAACCGGTAACCGCCGAAACCGCCTTTGCGGAAGCCGTTGACGGGCTGCCATCTGGCCATTCCCAGCAACGACGGGCACTCGGCCTTGTCGAGTCTGGTTCCGTTGCGAAGCGTCCAGAAATAACCGCCGTTCAATGCGTCAATGGCGCTCTCCATGTTTTCCGTAACGATGAAGCGCTTGGTGATCTCCTCCTCGGACATCACGCCCCCAAATCTATTGATTATCTGCGTCAGGCGCGAGTCCATATTCGACTCGCTCTGTCCGGCATTGGGCGACGGAGTGCCGCCGGAAACCGAATAGGCCTGTCCGATGAAATAGTCGAAATAAGTCGCCGCGCTCACAGGAACCTTCCAGAGTTCGCCGTCGATAACGAGCATTTTACCCGAATTGGACTGAGGGCCGAGGTGCTTGCACAAAATATCGAGGAACCATCTCACATAAGTATCGTTTTCATCGAGTTTGCCCACAACTCCATCGACATTCGGTTCGAAATCGATATCCAGACCGTCGTAGTTGTACTTGTAAATGGTATCCGCGATAGCCTGCGCATATTTCTCCATCGAGGTCTTGATGGCCGCTTCATCGTCGTCCACCCAGCCCCAGAACGCTTCGCGGGTCGCTTCATCGACATCATATTCGGCAGGAGTGAACCCCTTGCCGACATACTGGATAAAGGTACACATCAGCACTTTGGTCCCTTTCTTCTGCTGCACCATGCGGAGATCTTCGATCTTGCCCTGCGAAAGGTTGCTCGAATTGTCCCACAACGAGACCATATCCATACTGTCGGGAAGTCCCATCAGCATACTGGCCGTCAGAACGGCAGGATCGCCCCAGCCGCTGAACCACCCGAACGAAATCGAGTGATCCGTCTTTTTCCACTCGCGCAGAGCTTGGTAGTAGGATTCGGGGCGCGAGGTCTCGGTATTGCCGTAATCGACCTTCTTTTCGGCTTCGACCTCCGTCCAGTCGCTGCAGTTGGTAAACGCAGTCGCGAAAAGCAGCGCCGCCGCCAATGCCCATATATTTTTCTTTATGTTCATAATGTATGCTTTCGTTTAGGTTTCGACACTATTTTTTCTTCGTCCAGAAAAGATCGACCGACTCGTTGTCCGTACCGCCCAGCAATGCCACCGCCTTGTCGTAATTGCTCTTGTTGAGGTTACGCTCGGTATAGGGATAGCGCAGCCGGCGCAGACCGCGGAAGTTGTCGGAGATAACGCCGCCGCTGAGGTTGTCGATGGCCGGCGCCAGTTCGGGATAGCCCGTACGGCGGAATTCGGCCCACGCTTCGAGTCCCATCGGGAAGTTTGCGATCCATTTCTGGGTGATGATGCGCTCCAGATTCTTCTCCGTGCCGTCCGCGTCGTTCCACTTGATCTTGACGTCCGTCTGACGGTCGTAGTTGTACTTCGCGCCGCGCGGATCGTTCAGATGTCCGGCGGGAACGAGCGTTTCATCGGCCAGATAGGCGTCGATGTCCTCGCCCGCCACGCCGTTCTGCTCCATCGACAGACGCACGCCGGCCTCGTAGTAGGACTGCGCCGTACCGCCTACGGTCCACTCTCTGAGCGCCATCTCGGCGCGCAGGAAATTGGTCTCGGCGGCCACGAAAATCGGCAGCGACGAGCCGGACTGCACGTTGGGCAGCGAATAACCGCTTACGGCCGATTTCTCGAATCCGGCCGTACCGGCGCGCATGCCGATATAGCGGGTGTTGTCGAAGGTCGATTTCTGGAAATAGGCTTCGCAGCGGGGATCGTCGTACCCGGTCATGTAATCGACGATCGAAGCATTGATTCGCAGGTCGCCCCACGACGCCGAAGCCAGCTGATAGGGATTTCCCTGCACGCCGGGACTCATCATGGCGTTCTGGGCGTTGGTCTCGATCAGGCCGGCGGCATGGCCGCAGGCGCTCTCGGCGGCCTCGCGGTCGTTCGAGCGGATCGCCGCACGCAGGCAGAGCGAGTTGGCCAGACGCGCCCAAGCCGTATAGTCGCCTGCGAAAATCGGATCGTTGTTAGCCAGCGGTTTCGACGCCGGATACTCCTGCGCATAGGCGTAGAGCGTGGTCGCCGCGCCCGCGAGGTCCTCGATGATATGCTTGTAGACATCCTCCGCCGAGTCGTACTCGACATAGAATGAGCCGTCGGCCACCTTGCTGTAGGGGATCGGGCCGTAGCAGTCGGCGACGCGCATCATCACGGCGGCGCGCACCAGACGGGCCATCGCGTAGTAGTGGCCCGACTTGCTGGTCGATTTCTCTATGTCGAAGAAGTTGGCGTAAATATCCTCGAACATCGTATTGTACGGCGTGGCGTTCCATGCGTCGGACGCATTGAACGTATCGAAGTTCTGACCGCCCCAGCGGTTCGACAGCGTGAAATATCCGCCCAGCGAGCCGACCATCTGATCGACCATCTGCGAGTCGTTCTGCTGCACGTACATCATGGCGTCGAGCATGGTGGGAATCAGCACGGCGGGGTCTCCCTTGTAAAGGGCATAGGGATCGGTGTTGTACTCGTCGAAATTGCCCGTACAACCCGCAAAACCGCATACCGTCAATAAGAGGCAGGTAAGTTTAATGATATTTTTCATAGCTTTGGTTCGGTTAGAATTGCAGTTTCACGTTAAAGCCGAAATTGCGCGTGCTCGGCTGCATGAAGTAGTCCACGCCCTGATAGTAGGCGTTGTCCGTCGCCGCCGAGATTTCGGGGTCGAACGGCGCCTTGCAGTAGATCATCCAGAGGTTCTTGGCGACGAATCCGACCGTCAGTCTGGCTTTGTTGCGGAACCACCGCGCCGGCAGCGTATACTGCAGGCTCAGCTCCTGCAGGCGTACGTTGGTGGCGCTGTAGAGGTAATAGGCTCCGTAACCGCCCTCGGCCGTCGAAATCGCCGAATAGTACTTCTGGGGATCGACGGTGCCGTAGTTGATCGGAATGCCGCCGCGGTCGCGCGCGTCGGCCGTGGCCTGCGACGCGCCGTAGTAGTCCAGCACGCCCTGCGTGGCCGAGTAGGTCAGGCCGCCGATTCGGGCCGTGAGGACCGCACCGAGTTCGATGCCCTTGTAGCCGAAGCTGTTGCTCCAGCCCATCGTGTAGCGGGGCGAGAGCTGGCCCACCTTGCGGAAGTCGGTTTCGGCGATCGAGAGGTTGCCCGTCGAAGGATCGATCTCGATGTTGCCGTTCAGGTCGCGCTTAAGCTCGTGATTGACGTAAATATCGCTCATCGAACCGCCCGGACGCAGGATGACCTGCGGCGCCACGTTGCTCGCGCCCAGCCAGTCCTTCTGAATCTCGTTGTCGGTGATGGTCTCGCCCGTCACGGGGTTCACTTCGCCGGCCGCCAGCCGCTTGATCTCGTTGCGGTTGAGCGTAAAGGTGTACGAACTGCTCCATGTGAAGTCGTTCCACTTGTTGTTGTAGCCCAGCGCCAGCTCGACGCCTTGGTTCTGCACGTCGCCGGCCTGTACGACCACTTGGTTGTAACCCGACGAAGAGGGCAGCGGCGCATAGATCGTCTGGTGGTAAGTGTTCGAACGGTAATAGGTCACGTCGAGGTTGATGTGGTTGAGGAAACGGGCGTTCAGGCCGATCTCCCACGACTTGGTATCCTCAGGCTTGAGGTTGTAGGCCGGATAGGTCGAAGGCTTGCTCCAGTTGTGGGTCTGGTTGTTGAACGAGTAGGCCGGATTGGAGAGGTAACGGGCGAAAGCCGACGCCACCTTCGAATACGACCCGCGCACCTTGAGGAAGGTGAACCATTCGGGCATGTTCACCATGTTGGAAACCACGGCCGACAGACCCACCGAAGGATAGAAGAACGACGAGTTTTTGGAATAGGCCAGCTGCGAAGCCCAGTCGTTGCGGCCCGTCACCGTCAGGTAGAGCATCGAGCGCCACCCCACCTCGACCGAAGCGAAGATCGCCTGCGTCTGGTCGTGCCACCCCTCCTGCAGGGGTTTGAACTTCTCCTGATAGTTGAGGTTGTTCATGGCGAAATGGTTGGTCAGCAGCAGGTCGCCCGCCACGCCGGCCTGCTCGTAGCGCTGGTCGTTGATCGAAGCGCCGATGTTGGCGTTGAGCGTCCAGTCGTCACCGAAGGTCTTGTCGATGTTGAGCATCACGTCGCCGTAGAAACTGCGGTCGTGCTGCGTCTGGTCTTCGTAACCGCCGTTCGTTCCGCAGAAGGTGGTCAGCGTCGAGGCGTAGAGCTTCTGCTTGATGCGGTATTCCGAATTATCGACCCGCACGCGGCCCGAAACGTTCATCCAGTCGGTGATATTCCACCGCAGCGATGCGTTGAGCATGTAGCGGCGCTTGCTCGTCTCGCGGTTCATGCGGTTCTGAATCCAATAGGGGTTCTGCAGCGAATGCGCGCCCTCGCCGTAAGGCCAGTACTGCACCATATAGCCGCGCACGGGGTCCCAGCGCTCGAAAAGGCGGATTTCGTCGAAGTCGTCGCTGCGCGGGAAGAGGTAGAGCGCGGGCAGCGGGTTGTAATACTTGCCCTGCGTCACCATGTTTTCGTCGTGCTGGATGATAAAGCTGGCGCCCAAGTCCAGTACGAGCTTGTCCTTGGCGAACGAGGTGGTATTGCGGGCCGTGAAGTTGTAGCGGTCGTACGTATTTTCGGGAATGATGCCCGCCGTATTGGTCGTCGAAGCCGAGATATAGGTCTGGTTCTTCTCGTTGCCCGTCGATACCGACACCGAGTTGATGATGTTGGTTCCCGTGTTGAAGAACTTCTTGGCGTCGAACGTGCTGGCAGACTTCTCACCCCAGTTCATCAGCCCCGAACTGGTTCCGTAGCTGTTCTGCATGTCGGGCAGCCGGTAGACCTTCGAAAAGGTCGTACTGTTGCTGACGGTCACCACCGTACGGTCCTTGACGCCGCGTTTGGTGTTGATGACCACCACGCCGTTGGCGGCGTCGCTGCCGTAAAGGGCCGCAGCCGAAGGGCCGGTCAGCATGTTGATCGACTCGATGTCTTCGGGGTTGATATCCGCGGCGCTCTCCGAACCGGCCTGTTTGGCATAGGTGCCGCCGTCGCCGCCGAAGCTGTGGTTATACATCGGAATACCGTCGATCACATAGAGGACGTTGTTGCCCTTCTCGATCGACTTCTCGCCGCGCATCACCACGCGCGCACTGGCGCCGGGGCCGCTCGCACCGCTGTTGATCTGCACGCCGGCCACCTTGCCGACCAGCGAATTCATGAAGTTGGCGTCCTTGACGGTCGTCAGCTCCTCGGACTTGACCTGCTGCACGTTGTAGCTCAGGGCCTTCTCCTGACGTTTGATGCCGAGGGCCGTCACCACGACGTTCTCCACCGCCACGGCCGAATCGCGGAGCGTAATCCGGAAATCGGTGCGGCTGCCGACGGTCACATCGACCGGCTCGTAACCCAAGTAGGTAACGATCAGGACAGCATTTTCCGCGGGGGGGGGAACTTGCAGCGAGAAGGAGCCGTCGGTATTGGTCGAGGCGCCCACGGTCGTACCTTTGACGATCACCGAAGCTCCGATCACCGGCGCGCCGTCGGCGTCGGTCACCACGCCCTTCACGGTCACGGGCCTGCGGTCGGCCTTCGAAAGCAGAATGTATTTGCCGTCGAAACGGTAGACCACGTCTGTTCCGCGCACCATCTGCGCGAGCGCTTCCGAAAGCGGGCGCGCCTCCACATCGACGCTCACGACGCTGTTGATGTCCACGTCCTTGTTCGACAGGAACAAATAATTGGTTTGGTTCTCGATTTCATTCATCACACGCTCCATGCTGACGCCCGACAGACGGATCGTCACCGCATTATTCTGAGCGTATGACCGTGTGGCATAGAACGATGCGCACACGACAAAAAAGAGTGTAAACAGGCATTTAATTTGCTGAATACGTTTTTTGTTCATACTTTTGCAATTAGTTAGTTGTTAGTAGGCTGGGTAGCTGATTAACGGCCGACCGCGGCTTGCGGATGTTGCGACCATCTGCAAGTTTTTTTAATTTGCCCCGGACGACCGGCGAGGGTCATTGTTCGGCTCTTCTCATAGGCAGTCTTTTCGTTTTTTTCAGGTTTATAAATTGGTTATCGTATGACGATCGTTCCGTTGTCTTCGCTGCGCGTATAGGTGAAATCCGAGGCCATCTGCAACAGGCGCAGCGCCGAATCGACGCCGTCCGAAATGCGGATCTTGCCGTGGTTGTAATCGACCTCCGGCATCCGGGCGCGGTCGATCCGTATCTTCACGCCGAAGCTCTTTTCGAATTTGTGCATCAGCTCCCCGAACGAAAGGCCCTTGATGCTGATCATCCCTTCGGTCCAGAGGTAGTCGTCCATGCTGCCGATCGCATTCAGGTTCAGCCGCCGCCCCGCCAGCCGCACCTCCTCGTTGGGCTTGAGGACGAACTGTTCGCCGGGCGTCAGGCGGTTGGTCACCTTCACGCTTCCGCGCAGCAGGGCCGCCGAGAACAATCCCTCGCGCTCCTCGGCCATCACGTCGAATTTGGTTCCCAGCACCTCGACGTCGCAGGCGAACGTCTCGACCACGAACGGATGCGCGGGATCGTGCTCGACATCGAACATCGCCTCGCCCGCAACCTTCACGCGCCGCTCGCCCCCGGCGAACACCAGCGGATACTCCAGCCGGGTTCCCGCATTGAGCCAGACCTTGGTGCCGTCCTGCAACTCCATGCTCAGGTACTGTCCCGCAGGCACTTCGAGCGCCGTCGTCCGCCGCGCCCACTCTCCGATCCGGTCGTCGGCAAGCATCCGCGCGAGACCGACGCCGACGACCGCCACCGCGGCCAGCTCCGCGGCATAACGCACGATGCGGCGCAGCGGAATGCGACCCAGTGAAATGCGCCGCGCCGCCTTCCTCGCAAGCGCAGGCGACAGCACGTCGGGACCGTAAATGACCGAAGCGGCCATCACTTTGTCCAGCTCGTCCAATTCGCGCATATGCGCGGGATCGGCGTCGAGCCAGTCGAGCACCTGCTCCGTCTCGGCATCGGTCGCCGTATTTTCCAAATATTTATAGATAAGTTCCGGATTCATCTCTCTCTCTTCGTCTGTTTCTATAAAAACGAATAAGTGCGCCCGATTCCCAATCAGACGCACTTGGATTTGCTAAAAAAATATTTTTAATAATTCACGCTCTCGAATTCAGGATCGCAAAATATTATCCGACAGCAACATAAGCAGCACGGGCAAATAATCCTTCAACGCCACGCGCAGCTGCTTCACGGCCTTTTCCAGTTCGAATTCGACGCGCCGCACGGTGATGCCGTACTTTTCGGCGATCTCCTTGTAGCTCAGCTCCTCGAAGCGGCGGGCGACGAACACTTCGCGTGTCAGTTCGGGCAGGCGGTCGAGCGACTGCCGCACGATCGCGGCCACCTCCGCCGAGAAAATCTCCTCAGGATTGAACGCCTGCAGCGACCGTATGTCGGCCGCCAGCACCCGCCGCCTAAGCTCGTACACCTCCTGCTCGATCTTGGCATGCAGGCTTTGGGCGCGCAGCCAGTCGAGGCATTTGTTGCGGACGATAATCAGGATATAGGCCTGCAGGTTGGCATCGGCGGGAATCCGGCCGCGGTTCTCCCAGAAGGACATGAAGCTGTCCGAGACGAGATCCTCGGCCACCGCCGCGCTCCGCACGTAGCGGCACGCGATCGCTTCGAAGCGCGCGCGCCACGTAGCGAACAGGCGGCCGAATTCGGCCGTCGTCATCGCAACGGACTCGCGTCCCTGTATTCGCACGGCGGTCTTCTCCACGTCCACTCCCGGTTTTATTCTACGATGATTTCATCCACGAACATATGCGCCTTCTGTCCGGCCGCGCCGTGCCATGCCGGAATCGGATCGACCGTACGGGCCACCACGCGCAGGTAGCGGGCCGAGGTTTCGGGGAAGAGCACCTTGAACGGCTTGACGCCGTCGGGGCTGCCGGCCGTCTCCTGCGGCACGGACATCAGCGCCGCCTCGGTGAACTCGCTGCCGTCGTCCGAGAGGTAGACCCCCACCGACGAAGGCGGGAAAACCCACTCGCCCTTCTCGACCAGCGATTCGACGGTCACCGCCGAATAGGGCTTCGCCCCCTGCATGTCGATCGTAACGTCCAGCGGCTCGTTCAGGAACCCGATCCACGCGCCGTTCGAATAGACGGGACCTCCGCGGTAACCGTCCACCAGCAGCGAGGCGCCGCCGTAGGTATATTTGAGCGTCGGCGCGGCGTTCAGCGCGATGCGCCGTCCGGTCGCCTTGTTGAAATCGAATTTCCGCGTATAGACCGGCGTCTGCATGCCTTCGCGCAGGGCCGCGGCCTTGAACGTGCAGCTTTCGCCGATGGTCACCGGCGCCTTGTAAAGCGGACTCGAAGCCGTGGGATCTGAGCCGTCGAGCGTGTAACGGATCGGCGCACCGCCCTGTGTGGTGAGGGTCATCACGACGCCCCCCTTCTCCGGATCGACCGCATACGAAGCCGTCACCCCGAAGATATGCTTGGCGAACTCATATCCCATCTGAGAATAGATTTCGTCCATCCTGAAACTGCCGATGAAGCGGTTCCAGTCCTTCGTTTCGGGCTGGCACCACTGCACCTCGCTCAGGGCGGCCAGACGCGGCAGAAGCATGTATTCGAGGTGTTCGTCGCTCAAGACGTATTCGGTCCAGAGGTTGGCCTGCACGCCGAGAATATGTTTCTGCTGTTCGGGCGTCAGCTCCGGGAACGCCGGATCGTACGAATAGACCTGCTCCATCGGTATGTAACCGCCGATTCCGAACGGCTCGGCGTCGGTGTCGAGCGACTGGTAGTAGTCGAAATAGAAGTGCGAATTCGGCGTCATGATGACGTCGTGCCCCAACTTGGCCGCGGCGATTCCGCCCTCGCTGCCGCGCCACGACATGACAACGGCGTCGGAGGGCGCCCTGCCTTCCAGAATCTCGTCCCAGCCGATGATGCGGCGGCCGTGCTGCGCAAGGAATTTGCCGATGCGGTCGGTCACGTAGCTCTGCAGGTAATGCTCGGCAGTATGCTCTCCGTCGTCCTTCAGGCCGAGCTGGCGGATCTTCGCCTGACAGCGCGGACACTTCTCCCAGCGCACCTTCGGGCACTCGTCGCCGCCGATATGGATATACTCCGAGGGGAACAGCTCCATCACCTCGGTCAATACGCCTTCGAGGAATTCGAAAGTCTTCTCCCGTCCGGGGCAAAGCACATCGTCGGCCACGCCCCAGCGGCCCCACACCTCGTACGGACCGCCCGTGCAGCCCAGTTCGGGATAGGCGGTCAGCGCCGCCAGCATATGGCCCGGCAGGTCGATTTCGGGAATCACCGTAACACCCCGGTCGGCGGCATATTTCACCACGTCGCGGATCTCGTCCTGCGTATAGAAACCGCCGTAGGGCGTACCGTCATAGGTTCCCCACTCCTTGCGGACCACAGTGGCCTTGCGGATGCTGCCCACGGCGGTCAGCTCCGGATAGCGCTTGATCTCGATGCGCCAGCCCTGATCGTCGGTCAGGTGCCAGTGCAGCGTATTGAGCTTGTGTATGGCCATCACGTCGATATACCGCTTCACTTCGTCCACCGAGAAGAAGTGGCGCGCCACGTCGAGGTGCATGCCCCGGTATGCGAACCGCGGCGCGTCGGCGATCTTCACGCAGGGCACCTCCCACGCCGCATCGGGCGCAGGCTCCGTGCCGTAAACCGCCGCAGGCAGCAGTTGTTCGAGACTTTGCAGGGCATAGAGGAAGCCGGGAAACTGCGACGCCCGCACTTCGATTCCCTCCCCGTCCACGTTCAGTTCATAGCCTTCGGCCGGGAGCGATTCGTCCGTGACGAAACGGATGCCCGACGCGGGCACCTCGTCGGCGACCGTGACGGGATTCGTCCCGCCGGTAACCGTCGCCAGCCGTGCGGCGAATCCGACCACGGCGCGCTGCGTCCGCTCGTCGGTGCGACTGTCACACGTAACGGGCCGATCGGTCACCCGATAGGTTCCCCGACCGGTTTCGAGATGATTGGGATAGGGCACGATCGCGATCTGCGGATCGTGCGAACCGCAGGAACAAAGAACTATTCCGGCAGCCAGAGTCAAAAGTAGTTTTTTCATAATTTATTTTGGGTAGCTTAAGGCAAAATTAGAGAAAAATTCGAAATATCGCCTGCCGGGCCGAAAAAATTACCGCTCCGGGGATCCGTTCCGGAGCCGTTGCCCCATTTTTCCGTACGCTTTTTCCGGCCGGAAATGGGATTATCGGGCATTTTTTATAACTTTGCGACGCTTAACGCTTGCAAAACTATGAAAACCGACTTTCTGGTTATCGGTTCCGGCGCGGCAGGCCTTTCGTTCGCGCTCAAAGCCGCCGCCCACGGACACGTCACCATCGTGACGAAGGGCGAAATGAACGAGTGCAACACCAACTATGCGCAAGGCGGCATCTGTTCGGTAACCTACGCCCCCGACACTTTCGAGAAACACATCCGCGACACGCTGGTCTGCGGCGCGGGCAAATGCGACGAAGAGGCCGTCGGACTGGTCGTGCGCCGGGCGCCGGAGCTGATTCGGGACCTGATCGAATGGGGTACGCGCTTCGACAAGACTCCCGACGGGCGTTTCGAGCTGAACCGCGAAGGCGGCCACACCGAGCACCGCATCCTCCACCACGAGGACCTGACGGGCGCCGAGATCGAACGGGCGCTCATCGAGTCGGTCCGCAGGCATCCCGGCATCACCGTACTCGAACACCGCTTCGCCATCGACCTGCTGACGCAGCACCATCTGGGCGAGTTCGTCACGCGCCACACCCGCGGCCTGACCTGCTTCGGGGCCTACGTCCTGAATCTCGAAACGAACGAAATCGAGACCATGCTGGCCAAATTCACCGTCGTCGCCACGGGCGGCTGCGGCAACATCTACTCCACGACCTCCAATCCGGTCGTCGCCACGGGCGACGGCATCGCCATGTGCCACCGCGCCAAGGCGATCACCGAAAACATGGAGTTCATCCAATTCCACCCCACCACGCTCTACAACCCCGGCGAGAAGCCCAACTTCCTCATCACCGAGGCCATGCGCGGCTTCGGGGCCATCCTGCGCCTGCCCGGCGGCGAGGAGTTCATGGACAAATACCACCCGATGAAATCGCTGGCGCCGCGCGACGTGGTGGCCCGCGCCATCTACCGCGAAATGACCAAGCGGGGATCGGACTTCGTCTACCTCGACGTCACGCACAAAGATCCCGACGCCATCCGCAGCCACTTCCCCAACATCTACGAGAAGTGCCTTTCGATCGGCATCGACATCACCAAGGACTGGATTCCCGTCACTCCCGCGGCGCACTACTGCTGCGGCGGCGTCAAGGTGGACACCAACGGCGAAACCTCCATCAAACGGCTCTACGCGCTGGGCGAAACCTCCTGCACGGGACTGCACGGCGCAAACCGGCTGGCATCCAATTCGCTGATCGAAGCGGTGGTATACGCCGATCAGGCGGCTCGCCACGCATCGTCGCTGCTCGACCGGGTCGAAATTCAGGAGGGCATTCCCGACTGGGACTTCGAAGGCACGCAGCACACCGAGGAGATGCTGATGATCATCCAGTCGAAGCGCGAAATGCAGACGCTAATGTCCAACTACGTGGGCATCGTCCGCTCGAACCTCTCGCTCAAGCGCGCCATGCGGCGGCTGGAAATCCTGTGGCAGGAGACCGAGGAGCTTTACAACAAGACCAAGCCCAACCGCGAACTGTGCGAACTGCGCAACATGATCGCCGTGGCCTATCTGGTCATCAAGCAGGGCCGCGAAATCAAGGAGTCGGTCGGCTGCCACTACAATGCCGACTACCCGAAGGAGAACTAAGGATTGCCGCCGGCGGAACAGCGCCCGGCACTCCCCGCAATAAAACAGATACACATTCAGTTACATGACATTACAGGAAGAGATCACACGCCGCCGCACCTTCGCGGTCATCGCCCACCCCGACGCGGGTAAAACCACCCTTACCGAGAAACTGCTCCTCTTCGGCGGCGCCATCCACGTCGCCGGGGCCGTCAAGAGCAACAAGATCAAGAAGGGCGCCACTTCGGACTTCATGGAGATCGAACGCCAGCGCGGAATCTCGGTCGCCACGGCCGTAATGGGCTTCGAATACAAGGGCGCGAAGATCAACATTCTCGACACTCCGGGCCACGAAGACTTCGCCGAGGACACCTTCCGCACGCTGACGGCCGTCGATTCGGTCATCATCGTCATCGACGGCGCCAAGGGCGTCGAGTCGCAGACGCGCAAGCTGATGGAGGTCTGCCGCATGCGCTCGACCCCGGTAATCGTCTTCATCAACAAGCTCGACCGCCCCTCGAAGGAGCCGTTCGACCTGCTGGACGAGGTCGAAAAGGAGCTCAACATCCGCGTGCGGCCGCTGGCGTTCCCGATCTCGAACGGCCCCACGTTCAAGGGCGTATACAACCTCTACGAGAAAAACCTCTCGCTCTTCACCTCCGACGAGAAGCTCACGGCCGACGCCTCGACCGTCGAAATCTCGGACCTCGCCTCTTCGGAGCTGGAGGCCCAGATCGGCGACAAATTCGCGGCCCAGCTGCGCTCGGACGTCGAGCTGGTCGAGGGCGTTTACGACGATTTCGACCGCGGGGCCTACCTGCGGGGCGAACTGGCCCCGGTATTCTTCGGTTCGGCGGTCAACAACTTCGGCGTGCGCGAGCTGCTCGAATGCTTCGTGCGCATAGCCCCCTCGCCGTGCCCGGCCCCGACCGAAACCCGCATCGTGGAGCCTGCGGAACCCAAAATGACGGGCTTCGTCTTCAAGATCCACGCCAACATGGATCCCAACCACCGCGACCGCATCGCATTCCTCAAAATATGTTCGGGCACGTTCGAACGCAACAAAAACTACCTGCATGTGCGCAGCGGCAAGCAGCTCAAATTCTCGTCGCCGACGGCCTTCATGGCCGAGAAGAAGTCGATCATCGACTTCGCCTATCCGGGCGACATCGTGGGCCTGCACGACACGGGCAACTTCAAGATCGGCGACACCTTCACCGAAGGCGAAAAGCTCAAATTCACGGGCATCCCGTCGTTCGCCCCCGAACAGTTCCGCTATATCGAGAACGCCGACCCGCTGAAATTCAAGCAGCTCGCCAAAGGCGTGGACCAGCTCATGGACGAGGGCGTGGCGCAGTTGTTCGTCAGCTCCCTCAACGGCCGCAAGATCATCGGCACGGTGGGCGCGCTCCAGTTCGAAGTCATCCAGTATAGGCTCGAACACGAGTACAACGCCGCCTGCCGCTGGGAGCCGATCTCGATCTACAAAGCCTGCTGGATCGAGAGCGACAACGCCGCGCAGCTGGCCGACTTCAAACGCCGCAAGCACACCAACATGGCCGTCGACAAGCACGGCCGCGACGTCTTCCTCGCCGACACGAGCTACGGACTCGCCCTCGCGCAGGAGAATTTCAAGGATATCCGGTTCCACTTCACCTCGGAATTCTGACGCAGCGGCGCCGGGCGCAACACCCCTCCCGGCAAAACCCATCTTTCCGGCGCCTTCGCCGACCGACGCAAAAAAAGGGCTGTCCCGTGGGACAGCCCTTTTCCTTCGCACTCCCCTTCGGAAGCGTTCGCCGCACCCGAAGGAGGAAGGAATTTGCCGGAAAACTCCTTTGCTTCGTCTTGTCAAACCTCCATGGGAACTTCGATAATCAGCACCTTCGCGTCGGTTTCTCCCTTGATCGGGAACTCGTCCGCCCCGGTGATGCCCATGCCGTCGCGCGGTCCCAGCTCCTCGCCCGCCGCCTCGACGCTGCCTTCGATCACGAAGACGTAGGCGCCGTGGCCGCGGGTATTCATGCGGTATTCGACCACACGATCCTTGTCGAGGTCCAGCGTATAGAACCAAGCGTCCTGATGCACCCATCCCACATGCTCGCCGCCGCGGCCTTCGGGCGCCACGATCACATGCGGAACGTTGCGCTTGGCGGGCGCCAGCTCGACCTGATTGTAGCGGGGCGTGTGGTTCTGCGCGTCGGTCAGCACCCATATCTGCAGGAACTTGACCGGCTCGGTCTCGCTGGCGTTCATCTCGCTGTGCGTGATGCCCGTGCCGGCCGACATCACCTGAATCTCTCCCGGACGCAGGACTTTCATGTTGCCCATGCTGTCGCCGTGCCTGAGCGCGCCTTCCAGCGCGATCGACACGATCTCCATGTTGTCGTGCGGATGGGTTCCGAAACCCTCGCCCGGAGCCACGGTGTCGTCGTTCAGCACCCGGAGGGCGCCGAAATGCACCCGGCGGGGATCGTAATAGTTTGCAAAACTGAACGTATGGTGAGTCTGCAGCCAACCGTGGTCGGCATAACCGCGCGACTCGGCGCGGTGAATCGTCTTGTTCATAACGGGATTTTTTGATTTTAAACTTTAACGGACCGGGGAGCAAACTCCGCGCCAGTCGCACCTCCGCGCGGCACATTACGGAATCCGCAGATGCGACTACACTTTCAGAAAAACGTTCTTTCTGTAAAGGAAGTAGAGAAACAGCCAGCAGACGGCCACATAACCCGCACTGCTTATCACGGCAGCCACGGCCTCAGGGCATTTCGATGCGATGCCGCCGAGGAAGAAGTCGGATATACGTCCGAAGCCCACGATACGCTGGGCCAGATAAATCGTAATCGAATTGAGTCCGACGACACGGAAAAAGAGCGTCCAGCGGCGCCAGCCCCGCACGTCGATCAGGTAGTAAAACAGGGCGAACATCCCCAGCGAGTAGGCTCCCACGACGCATACGAAGGTGCTCGACCACAGTTTCTTGTTCACGGGCAGCACCCCGCTGAAGGCCAGCCCCGCCGCCAGCAGCGCCGCGGCCGCCGCGGCCATCCAAAGCGTCTTGCGGCCGCCCCGAATATCGCCGCGCCTTACGAATTCGCCCGTAAACATGCCCAGCATGGCTGTCACCACGGCGGGCACCGTGCTGAGCAGCCCTTCGGGATCGAACGACCCGTATATCAGCTTTCCGGGCAGGAACTGCCGGTCGATATAGCCTGCCAGATTCCCCTCGAAGGTCAGCGGCCCGGCGCCTGCGGCGTCGGGCGCCGCGACCAGCGCCGAAAGCGCTCCGTAACCGGCCAGCACCGCGACGGCGATTGCCGCACGGGTCTTCACGCCGAAATTGAGATACAGCACCGCGGCGATGCTCCACGCCAGTCCGATGCGTCCCAGTACGCTCGCGATCCGCAGATTCTCGAAATCGAGCTTGAACAGTCCGTTGTAAACCATGCCCAGCACGACGAGCGTCAGTCCCCGGCGGACGATCTTGGCATAGATGCGCCCTTCGGACATTCCTCCCGCACGCTGCTTGGCGACCGAGTAGGGAAAGCTGACCCCGGCAATGAAGAGGAACAGCGGAAAGATCGTATCGTGATGGGCGAAGCCGTCCCACGCGACATGGCTCATCGAAGCGGCTGCCGCATCGGTCACGGCCGAAGGCCACAAGCCGCACACGGCCACGACAAACGACGCGAACCCCATGATGAAGAGCATGTCGAACCCGCGGAGGGCGTCGAGCGACATCAATCTTTCGGACTGTTTCATAATTCTGCCTGCACGAAAACCGGAACATGCCCCGAACGGCACTCCGGACATCGGCGCCGGTTTTCATTTATCGTTCTTACAAAGATAATAAATATTCCTGATATATGCAACAGTTTCGAGGCCCGGCCGGAATCGCTTCCGCCGGGCCTCCTCATCGCCGTTTCGTACCGAATCACTCCAGTTCCAGATTACTCACCCGCCCGGTCACCCCGAACGGGAAATCGGGATATACGTAAAGCCCGAACCGGGGTTCGGTCTCGCCGTGCGTATAGTTCCAGATGCTGGCGTAATCGTCCGCATCCTCGCCCATGTTTTCCAGCTGGCGCAGGTAGGCGGCCAGCGATTTGTTCTCGACGATATAGATTTCGCCCATCCGGTCGATGATCGGACTGTGGCGGCGCGTGCGGTCATGGTCGAAGCGCAGGATGCGCCTGCCTTCGGGCGTAATGCCCACCAGCCTGAACGACATGCTCTTGCCGATGGCCGGCAGGTTCAGCACGCTGCGGTCGGTCGCAAGGAACGGCAGCCGGTGTCTCTTCATAAAGCGGCGGAGCCGTTCGGCCGTGTCGCCGCCCTTCTCCAGCTCTGCATCCAGCTCCCCGGCCTGTTCGGGCGTCAGCCGGCCGTAAATCTTCTCCTCGTGCTGTTCCTGCAGCGACCGGCTGTTGGGCGTAAAGACGGCGTAATTCTCCTGAAACCCCTTCACCGAGAAGGTGTAGTAGCAGACCACGCCCAGCGTATTGAGCACCTGCCGCAGCCGGGTCGTATGCCCGCGGCGCGACGCCGCGACGGTATAGACCAGCTGGTTGGTGACGAGCCACCCGGCCGCGAGTATCCTGCGGATCGCCTCCTGCGCTTCGGGCGTCACCTCCAGCGGCGACTGGAAATGGGTCTGGATGATGAACTGCCGCACGCCGACGGCCGAAGCCTTCTGCTTGAACTCCCTGAGCACCTCCACCAATCCGTCGTCGATACGCATCGGCAGATAGGCCGGCAGGCGCGAACCGAGACGCACGCGCTGCAGTTCGGCGTATTTCTCGCCGTCGGGCCGCCCGGCGTTGGCCTTGCGCTTGCGGCAGGCCATGCGGTATACGGCCTCCAGTATATTGTGCAGCGTCTTGTTCTGGCTCATCAGGGCGTCCCCGCCCGTGATAAGGATGTCGCGCAGCTGCGTGTCTTCTTCGAAATAGGTCATCAGGCGGCGCAGCTTGTGGTCCCAGCTCTCCTTGGGCCGCAGGCTCTCGAACTCGAAGTTGAGCCGTTCGCTCTGAAAATCGTACATGCGCTGGCACGACGCGCACAACCCGCCGCAGGCGCGTCCCATCGTGTCGGGAATCAGGATCGCCACCTCCGGATAGCGGCGGTGGATATTGTGGCCGTCGGGCAGCAGCCACCCCGCGGCATTGGGCTTTCCGGCTTCGACGACGTCCTCCTTCTCCCACGCGCGGATGCTGCCGTAGGTCTCGACCAGCTGCGGCGAGTAGAGGATATAGCTGCGGATCGCCTCGTCGCCGTATCCTTTTCCGGTCACGTCCAGCAGCGAGAGATAATAGGGCGTGGCGAAGAACGGCATCCCCTTCTTGCGGGCCTTCGACAGCAGGTACATGGTCTCCGCCGAAAGCGAATTGCCCAGAAAGCGGTTCAGCTCCGAGGGGCTTTTCACCGCCATCGCCAGATGAAACCTGAAATCGTTCCACCAGATGGCCACCTGACGGTATTTGTCTTCATAACTCATCCCCTCCGCGAAACGGAACCGCGAGGGCGTCGATTTGCGGTTCTCGATCTTCTGCACCAGCAGATGCAGCATGCGCTCCCTGTTGTCGGCCCTGATCTCCCGCACCTCGGCATCGAGTCCCGAAGGCCAGCGCTCGGAGCGGATGCGGACACGCTGCATCGAAAGCGGCGGCAGTTCCGCTCCTCCGAGACGTTTGAACAGGTAGAACAGGTCGATAAACAGGTCCGTGCGCATCTCCACATTCTCCAGACAGCCCGTAAGAAACTGCCACAACAGCGTCAGCGTCCGCACCGGCATCCGTTCGCCGGTAGACAGTTCATCGACCTCCCGCCCGTCGTAATCGATCAGCAGCCGAATCTGCTCGCCCGCATCGCCCTGCGCGGACTCCGAACGGGAGACCCACTCGCCCAGACGCCTTCGGAACTGCGCGGCGTCGCCGCTCGCCTCGGCGGCGGCGACAAGTTCGGGTAACTCGTGACGGTAAAGCTGTCCAAGCTGGTAGAGCGTGAGCGCAAGCATTTTTCTTTGTTTCATAAGCTGTTGTTTTTCGTGTTAAGCATCTGTTGACAGGGGACCGCCGCAATCCCGCATCGCGGGCGTCGTCTCACGAAGTGCGGGACAGGCCCGGCGCGAAAAAAAATCGCAGAAATCCGCTGATCGCAAGAAACCCCGGCAAATTCCTCCGCATTTGAAAAACATTCCGGGGAAAATCGACACTTTTTCCGCCGCAAACATCCAGAATTGCTATCGAAGGGGTATAAAGGCAAAAATCTGCGGTCTGCACGACATGAATAATAACGGCCGCAACACGGGGTTTTGTGCAAAGATACGAAAAAAAATCGACATTCCCTGGCCCGGCGTCCGACGGCCCCGCCCCTTTTCCCCGTCGGCCGTGGCGTCAGCCGCCCGTTTCAGCCACTGCCGCCAAAACAAAATCAGCCGCCTATGTTTTCACATAAGCGGCTGACTCTCAGCTTGTCGGGGTGACAAGATTCGAACTTGCGACCACGCGCCCCCCAGACGCGTACTCTAACCGGGCTGAGCTACACCCCGTAGCGTTTCGGAGTGCAAATATAGTATATTTTTCACAAACCGGCACATTTCTGCAAGATTTTTTTCTAATTTTGTCCTCGATGAAAAGATTCCCGCCCCTCATACCGCTCCTGCTGGCGCTTCTCGGCACCGCCTGCGGAGGCTCCGCGAGCTACACTCCGGCCGATTTCACGACCGAAGTCTATACCCCTGCATACGCTTCGGGATTCGACATCCGCGGCACGGAACGCAATGCGGCGACGCTCGTCACCGTCCGCACCCCGTGGCAGGGCGGAAGCGGCGTCAAACAGCATCTGCTCGTTCTGCGCGAGGGCATCGAACCTCCCGCCGGTTTCGACGGCCAGATCGTGAAAGCCCCCGTACGCCATGTGGTCTGCATGTCGTCGAGCCACGTAGCCATGTTCGACGCCATCGGTCAGATACGCCGCGTCTGCGGCGTCTCCGGAATCGACTACATTTCCAACGCCTATGTCAACGAACACCGCTGCTGCGGCGAAGTCCTCGACGTGGGCTACGACACGAATCTCAACTTCGAGCGGCTCGCCGCCATGCAGCCCGACCTGATGCTGCTGTACGGCGTCACGGGCGAAAATACCGTCGTCACGGGCAAACTCCGCGAACTGGGCATACCTTATATATATGTAGGCGACTACATGGAAGAATCGCCGCTGGGCAAAGCCGAATGGCTGATGGTCGCCGCCGAACTCTGCAACGACCGCGACCGGGGCGCCGAAACCTTCGGCGGCATCGCCGAACGTTACGGAGCCATCAAAACCGCCGTCGCCGGTTCCGCACCCGCCGTCCGCCCCAAAGTGATGCTCAACACCCCTTATCGCGACACTTGGTTCATGCCTTCGTCGCGCAGTTTCATGATCCGCCTGATCGAGGACGCCGGGGGTGAATACGTCTACACGAAGAACGACTCGGACACCTCCGTCGCCGTAGACCTCGAAGAGGCCTATCTGCTGGCCAGCTCGGCCGACGTCTGGCTCAACGTAGGCCCGTGCAACACCCTTGCGGAACTGACGGCCCAGAACCCGAAATTCGCCGGCATCCCGGCCATCCGCAACCGCATGGTCTTCAACAACAACCGCCGCCAGACCCCGGCCGGCGGCTCCGACTTCTGGGAATCGGGCGTCATACGCCCCGATCTGGTGCTGCGCGACCTGAGCCTGATCCTCGGCGGCAAGCCTGCCGAAGAGGGAGAACTCCACTACTACAAACGTCTGGAATAACAAACACCCCGCTCGCAATGTCCGGACGCCGCACCGCCATACTTTTCACCGTTCTGTCGCTGCTGACCGCCGCGCTTTTCACGGCCGACCTGCTGATCGGCTCGGTCGCAGTGGCCCTGCACGACATCTGGGCCGCGCTCACGGGCGGTTCGTGCGACCCGGCCGTGCGCGACATCATCCTCAAGATCCGCCTGCTCAAAGCCGTCACGGCACTCTTCGCCGGCGCGGCCCTCGCCGCCAGCGGCCTGCAGATGCAGACCCTCTTCCGCAATCCGCTCGCCGGTCCCTACGTGCTGGGCATCAGTTCGGGCGCCGGTCTGGGCGTGGCGCTGTTCCTCTTGGGCGCGCCCCTGCTGGGCGTCTCGGCGCACTCGTTCGTCCAGTCGCTCAGCATCGCGGGCGCGGCGTGGCTCGGCGCGGCCCTCGTGCTGCTGATCGTCATGGCCGTCAGCCGCCGCATCAAAGACATCATGGTGATCCTGATCCTCGGCATGATGTTCGGTTCGGGCGTCAGCTCCATGGTCGAAATCCTCCAGTACCTTTCGAGCGAAGCGGCGCTCAAATCGTTCGTCATCTGGACCATGGGCTCTCTGGGCGACGTCACGGGCGGCAACCTCGCCCTGATGCTCCCGGTCATCACCGCGGGTCTCGTGCTCTCCGTCGCCGTCATCAAGCCGCTGAACCTGCTGCTGCTGGGCGAGAACTACGCCCGCACGATGGGTCTCAACGTCCAGCGCACCCGCACGCTGCTGTTCCTCTCCACGGTCCTGCTCGCAGGCACCGTCACGGCCTTCTGCGGCCCGGTAGGATTCATCGGACTGGCCGTGCCGCACCTCGCGCGCATGCTCTTCGCCAGCGCCGACCACCGCGTCCTGATGCCCGCGTCGATGCTTTCGGGCGCGGCCCTGCTGCTGGTCTGCGACCTTATTTCCAAATCGCTGGCCCTCCCGATCAACACCGTCACGGCCCTGATGGGCATCCCCGTGGTGATCGTCGTAGTCGTCCGCAACCGCAATCTCTTCTGAAATGAGCATCGCCCTTCGCCATATCACCCTCGCCTACGGCCAGCGCATCCTGCTGCGCGACGTCTCGGCCTCGGTCCCTCCGGGATCGCTCACGGCCCTGATCGGCCGCAACGGCACCGGCAAGAGCACCCTGCTGCGGACCGTCGCCGGTCTGGGCGCCGCCGCGTCCGGCGGGATCGAACTCTGCGGCAAACCCCACGCAGCGCTCACCCCGCTCCAGCGGGCTTCGACCGTCAGCTTCGTCACCACCGACAAGGTGCGCATCGCCAACCTCGCCTGCGAAGACGTCGTGGCCCTCGGCCGCGCCCCCTACACCAACTGGATCGGACGCATGCAGGAGACCGACCGCGACATCGTGGCCCGTTCGCTCCGGCTGGTCGGCATGGAGGCTTTCGCCTGCAAAACGATGGACCGCATGTCCGACGGCGAATGCCAGCGCATCCTGATCGCCCGTGCGCTGGCGCAGGACACCCCCGTGATCCTGCTCGACGAACCCACCGCCTTCCTCGACCTTCCGAACCGTTACGAACTGGCGACGCTGCTGCGCCGTCTGGCCCACGACGAGGGTAAATGCATCCTCTTCTCGACGCACGACCTCGACGTCGCGCTGGGATTGTGCGACGCCGTCGCGCTGATCGACACGCCCGACCTGCACTGCCTTCCCGCCTCCGACATGGCCTCCAGCGGCCATATCGAGCGGCTTTTCGCCGGCGCCGGCATCTCGTTCGACCCCGCGACGCTGACGATCCGGCTCACAAAAAAGTAACGAATTCAATATTTTTCGGCTTTTTTTTTGTTCGACTCACTTTTTTGTTTACCTTTGCACCGCTAAAGTTACCCTTACAAGGGGCAGCAATAGTGGTAAAGGCCCATTCGTCTATCGGTTAGGACGCAAGATTTTCATTCTTGAAAGAGGAGTTCGACTCTCCTATGGGCTACTAACGAGGAGACCTGCGGGCCGGCACGAAACCAGCGAGGGGAGGGGAAGCGAATCCCAGAACTTCGGAAAGCCGCAAGGCGGACGGCGGCATGCGGATCTCTACGGGTGATACTTTTCGAGGAGCGGACCGAGCGTCTATCCACACGCAGCCACGGCTGTTTACCGATTTAGCAACTGAAAAAGTAAAAAATAAAAAACTGGAATTATGGCAAACCATAAGTCATCGAAAAAGCGAATTCGTCAGACGCTGACCAAGCGCGCCCACAACCGTCTTTACCACAAGACGGCACGCAATGCCGTGAAAGCGCTCCGCAACACCACGGAGAAGAGCGCCGCCGAGGCCCTGCTTCCCAAGGTAACCGCCATGCTGGACAAACTTGCAAAGCACAACATCGTGCACAAGAACAAGGCCGCCAACCTCAAAAGCGCCATCCAGCTGCACGTGAACGCGCTCTAAGCCACTTCGCCCAAAATTCAAAGCCGCCCGACGAAGGCGGCTTTTTCATTTCATCACCCCACCTAACCTTTCGGCTCACCGCTTCCGGAAACACCCCGCCCCCTCGCCGTAGTCCAGCCGCCACACCGCCGCTGTCCGACATCCCGACATACACCGTCAAAAAGAAGCCGCCCGCACACCTGCGGACGGCCCGTTCTCCAACCCTTTCGGGAAATTCCCGCACGGTTTACTCCTTCTCGGCAAACCCCTGCGCCCGCAGCCGGATATCCGACCCGTCGGGCGTCACCAGATAGGCCCCGGTCGATTCGGGCGTAATGTGGCCGATTACATCGACGCACCCCATCTTCATCACCTGCTCCTGCATCGCCAGCGGCACCGTGAAGAGCAGTTCGTGGTCTTCGCCGCCGTTCAGGGCCGCCACCACGGGATCGGCGTGCAGCTCCTCAGCCAGCGCATACGTCTGCTTGGCGATCGGAATCCGGTCCAGATAAATCCGCGCCCCGCACTTCGAGGCCTTGCAAATCTGCAGCAGGTCGCTGGCCAGTCCGTCCGACAGGTCGATCATCGACGTCGGAACGATGCCCTCCTCCGCCAACGCATCCACAATGTCCCTGCGCAGACGGGGTTTGAGGTATTTTTCGAGCAGGTACTCATATCCCCCGAACTTCGGTTCGGGATTCTCCACGTCCGCCAACACGCGCTTCTCGCGCTCCAGCAGCCGCAGCCCCATGTAGGCCGCTCCGAGGTTGCCCGAAATGCAGATCAGGTCGTTCTGCTGCGCTCCGCCGCGCGACACGATCCGCTCCTTGGGGGCATGCCCTATCGCCGTCAGGTTCAGCGTCAGCCCCGTCACCGAAGCCTTCGTGTCTCCTCCGACCAAATCGATCCCCTGCTCCCGGCAGGCGAAAGCGATCCCTTCGTAAAGCTCCTGCAACGCCTCGACCGACATCTTGGCCGACACGCCCAGCGACACCATCAGCTGCGAAGGCCGGGCGTTCATCGCCAGAATATCGCTTCCGGCCACCGTCACGGCCTTGTAACCCAGATGTTTGAGCGGGAAATAGGTCAGGTCGAAATCGACGCCTTCCGTCAGCAGGTCCGTCGAGCAGAGCACGGCTTCGCCCGCAGGAGGCAGCATGACAGCCGCGTCGTCGCCCACGGCCCGCAGCGTCGAGTCGTTCGTCGGTTCGACCCCGCTGGTCAGCAGATCTATCAGGCCGAACTCTCCCAATTCGGCGATTTCGGTACGTCGTTTCTTTTCCATATTATAAATTTTTTTACAAAATTAGGGAATCTTTGCTCTTTCCCAAAAATTTAACGTATTTTTGTCCGGTAAATCCCAAAAACGGTTTCTATAATGATAAACATCGTCTTATTCGGTGCGCCGGGCTGCGGGAAAGGCACGCAGGCGCAACGGCTGAAAGCACACTACGGCATCGAGCACGTCTCGACGGGCGAGGTTATCCGCGACGAGATCCGCCGCGGCACGGAACTCGGACGCAGTATGGAATCCTACATCAAAGCGGGCAAACTGGCCCCGGACCAGATCGTCATCGGCATGATCGCCAACTACGTCGCCGAACACAAGCACGCCAAGGGCTGCATTTTCGACGGTTTTCCCCGCACCACGGTTCAGGCCGAGGAGTTCGACAAAATCCTCGCCGGACACGGTCTTCAGGTCGACATCATGATCGACATCCACGTTCCCGAAGAGGAGCTGATCCAGCGCATCCTGCTCCGCGGCAAGGATTCGGGCCGCGCGGACGACGCCTCTGAGGAGGTCATCCGCGGCCGTCTCGACGTCTACCGCCAGCAGACGGCCGTCGTGTCGGACTACTACGCCGCACAGGGCAAATACGCATCGGTAAACGGCACGGGCACGATGGACGACGTCTTCGCCCGCATCACCGACGTCATCGCTCAACTTTAACCGCAGCGCCCCCCCCAAAAAAAACACAAATCCGGAACGCACGATGCGTTCCGGATTTTTCTTGCCCCCGGTTTTCTCCCGCTCCGCCGCTCTGCCCCTGCTCCGCCGCCCTACCCCCTGCTCCGCCGCCCTACCCCCTCTCCGCCGTCCTGTCCCTGCTCCGCCGTCCTGTCCCCGCCCCGGCTGACCTCCCGCGCACGGTCCGACATCTCCGCCACGCCCCGTCGCCATGCCCCATCCCGCGCCCCAATCCCCCGTTCCTCGCCCCGCTCCCGCCGTCCACCCTCACACGGCCAATCACCCTTACACGCCCCAGCCCCCACATGCGGCCCTGCCCCGCCCCGGCACAAAAACGCCCCGCCCCGGCACCACGTTTCCTTTTTTTCGTTATATTTGCACTTAAGGCGTTATGGTGACGCCTTATCCCACTTAAATTTTTAATACCATGAAAAAATCCTTACTCTACGCAACGCTCCTCTGCGCAGGATTCTATGCGGCATCCTGTTCCGACAACGAGGGGGGGGGAAAGAGCCTGACCCCGCACCCGAATATTTTCGGGTAGCCTTCGACGGCCCCGCACTGGCGGCCGAACTCAACACCGACTTCACGGCATTCTGCCGAAAGTACGCCGAATACGTCTCCGATCCCGCCGCAAACGCCTTCTCCACGCATCCGTCGTCCGCCGCTCCGAGCATGAACATGCCCCAGCAGCCCTCCGTCTTCTACTTGGGCAGCTACCTCAAAACCCCGACCGACAGCATCCTGCTCACCCTCTGCGTCGAAAAGGACGATTACGACAACGTGAAAACGATCACGGCCGCACCCGAAGATCCGGCCAAATCCCTCGACGTGTGGCAATACTGCCTGACCTCCGCCGAAGCGCTCCGTCTGGGCACGTTCCTCGGCACCAAATACAAAAGCCCCTCTTCGTCGGGCGTATTCCAGACCATCGACGACACCCTGAACCACATCGCCCAGCACGGCACCGCCGAAACGCTCGCCTGCACGATCTTCGGCGTCGTTCCGCAGGCCGCATACGCCGTCTTCCAACTCGACAACGGGGCCTTCTCCGCCCGGCTCATGAACAGCTACCTTAAGCTGGACTATCCCGCGATGCGCCGCTGGCTCGGCGGCGACCACGCCGCCTTTGCTGCGGAATACTACGTTCTGGGCAACAAGATCAACGCCTTCGGCGACCTCTACGTCTACTTCTACTATGCCAAGGACGACGCCGGCAACACCTTCACCGTCGACGTACACGCCGACAAGAACGGCGAGAAAATCTCCGAAATCGACGTCTACGTCAGCGCCGACCGCAACGACGCCGACAAGCAGCTGGCCATCTGGAAGGAATACGCCCGCGACTACGCGGACAAAGGTCTGGGCGCCTTCAAGGAGGCCTATACGACCGACTCGTGGGGCGACCGGAAGGAGACGTTCGCCGATCTTGCCGCAGCGGTCGCCCATGTCGAATCCAACGGCCGGCCGGGTCCCTTCGACGGCGGCATCATCGTCGTTTTCGAAGCCGACGGCGTCGCCACGAATCTGGTGATGAACCAGCAGTACATCTACCTGCTGATCAAGGACCCGAACTACAACGTCGAATAACCTCACACACAGCCGCAAACCCCTCCGGCAGGCCGTCCCCGGCCCTCCGGAGCGAAATTAACCGGCCGAATGTCAAAAAAAGAGGCGCTTCCTTGCGGAGGTGCCTTTTTTTTCTTACATTTGCACCCGCTGAAAAGCGTAAATTAATTTAATTCCAACAATTATGAACAATTACGAAACCGTTTTCATTGTCACGCCGGTTCTGTCCGATGCTC
>ERZ857757.495-NODE-495-length-40989-cov-18.170787_pt1 | contig 40989 bp, 27 predicted proteins | sample MGYA00519764_ERZ857757 | MGnify/ENA primary metagenome ERZ857757 (study PRJEB31778, sample SAMEA3449359) | human gut metagenome | biome: human gut; feature: human-associated habitat; material: faeces | place: United Kingdom | collected 2010/2012 ...
TCAATTGTGTTCATGAGAAGGGAAAGGCAATTGACTCGGTAACACCTGTAGGAGAGAACTGTGTAGATGATCAGTAGATACCGGATCAGTCAGCCTCACCCGGCGAGGATGGAACAAGGAAGACAAGGAATCCATCTGGATTAGGGAGCGAGAAGGAGCGGGCGAACCATTCTGTATCGCAAGAGGATGTGAATGAACCAAACGGAAATGTTGGAAGGAAGGAGCTTACCATTTCTATTCCGCCTCTCACGATTCACGATCCTTTGCAGTTGAAACCGATTGTGACGCGTCATGGAGAGACTGGGAGTCCTATTGTTCAAGGAGTTGGTGAAAGGAGGATGCGGCGTCCGGGTTCTCCCGTTCACGGACATCAGCGTAGGAACAGCATGTCGATTCTCCACGATGCAACTACGGGGAAGGTCATTCCGCATATGCGACGTCCCCGACCGAATCTCCAGGTTTCGTGGATTCAAGATCGCCACAAGGAGCTTCGCAACACGTGGAACTCTCGCATGGATAGTACGAGCGACATCCCGCTGATTCCCTCCTCTCCCCGTTCTCCCTATTCTCCCCATCGATCTGTTCAGGACAGAACGATGAACATCGTGCTGACGCTTCCGAAGCGTTACCTGCATCACCGCAACTCCTCCATCTTCCAGTCGTTGAGCCACCGCTCTTCTCCAGCACTCTCAAGCACCTCAACGGAGCCGACGCCTCGTCCTCCCTCGATCACTCCCCTCATGCCGACGACGGAACTGGACGCTCCCACCAGCGAGTGTGCTTTGCCTTCCCCCGTGAAGCCTTCTCGCAGCGGAGTCGTGCAGTTTTGTCAGCCGCTGCCGCACACATCCAACTCGCGTCTGCTGAGCGTGAGCCACGACGTGAGTCAGGACGATTTGTTCCACCCCAATGACAAGGTGGTTCACATCACGGTGAAGCTTCCGCGACGTCGCAACCGCAAGGCGCACAAGGACTTGGAGTCGGAGCGATCGGAGGAAAGTGAGACGATGAAGGACCTGATCAAGATGGTGGACTGCGGCGAGGTGCCGTTGCCGCGGAGCCGCGTGTCGCTGGAGGACCTCGATTTCTCCGGAGCGACGACGAGCAGTCCGGCATCTTGCTGTCGCCGCTGCCATTTCAATCCACGCTCCCCACACGGGGAGCGACTATTCATCAATAGCCGAAAATCGTTCGCCTCTGGATTTCAATCCACGCTCCCCGCACGGGGAGCGACGCCCACACACGATTTCCAGTCGTGCGCCCTACACATTTCAATCCACGCTCCCCGCACGGGGAGCGACAGCGATCTGCTGGACAAGTTTATGGGGCTGGATATTTCAATCCACGCTCCCCGCACGGGGAGCGACGATACTCCGCCTCCGTCAGCACCTCCGGCATCGTATTTCAATCCACGCTCCCCGCACGGGGAGCGACGTTTTCGTCCTGAGCCAGTTGCGCCGACTCAGGATATTTCAATCCACGCTCCCCGCACGGGGAGCGACCTGCCGGAAAACGCGGAACGCATTACCCGCCGCATTTCAATCCACGCTCCCCGCACGGGGAGCGACAACCCGCGACGGAACCATGCGCGTCAGCAAATATATTTCAATCCACGCTCCCCGCACGGGGAGCGACCGCCGCTGGTCGCTGTAAAGTGAAAGAAAGGAAATTTCAATCCACGCTCCCCGCACGGGGAGCGACCGCAAAGGCCGCACGTGAAGCGCTGGAGGGCATATTTCAATCCACGCTCCCCGCACGGGGAGCGACGCCGCGGATGAAAACGTGCCGCCTTGATGAGGTGATTTCAATCCACGCTCCCCGCACGGGGAGCGACAAGCGTAGACGTCAGAATCGCCATAAAGCCAGAATTTCAATCCACGCTCCCCGCACGGGGAGCGACAGGACGTGACCCACTGGTTCAGGCGGAGCTGGCGATTTCAATCCACGCTCCCCGCACGGGGAGCGACGCAACCTTCCATGCTCAACGTATCGCTCACTTGATTTCAATCCACGCTCCCCGCACGGGGAGCGACGATGGACTGCCTAACTGGTGTGCTTGTATGTGATATTTCAATCCACGCTCCCCGCACGGGGAGCGACCTTCTCTTTCCGCCGGGTTGCCCAGCTTGATTTAGATTTCAATCCACGCTCCCCGCACGGGGAGCGACTGCCACCGACCTGCGCACGAAATTTGTGGCGCAATTTCAATCCACGCTCCCCGCACGGGGAGCGACAAGACCGCGCGTTCCTGAATCGCCGCATCGAAATTTCAATCCACGCTCCCCGCACGGGGAGCGACGACGGCAGAGGCCGAAAAAAAAGATCAAAAAATCTTATTTCAATCCACGCTCCCCGCACGGGGAGCGACTTCCGCCGTAGCGTGAAAGGATTTCCGCCCAAGTATTTCAATCCACGCTCCCCGCACGGGGAGCGACGCAGGCAAGAACCCCTCGGAACAGTCTGCCCAGAAATTTCAATCCACGCTCCCAGCACGGGGAGCGACCGATGGGATCGCCCGAAAACAAGCGGAAAAGGCATTTCAATCCACGCTCCCCGCACGGGGAGCGACAAAAGGCGTCCAGTCGCGCGGCGCAAGCCTCAGACATTTCAATCCACGCTCCCCGCACGGGGAGCGACGTTACAACGCGATTATCACGGAGCGCTGGATGTTGTATTTCAATCCACGCTCCCCGCACGGGGAGCGACGTTCGTTTCACTCTCTATTACATGATTTTGATATACATTTCAATCCACGCTCCCCGCACGGGGAGCGACAATGCAGCACCTCATTGATAAGTTGGGCGGTGATATTTCAATCCACGCTCCCCGCACGGGGAGCGACCAACTGTTTCTGCAACCGCCCATGCATCAACGCATTTCAATCCACGCTCCCCGCACGGGGAGCGACGCATCGCAGGGCTACGCGGCGGTGCTGCAGCAGATATTTCAATCCACGCTCCCCGCACGGGGAGCGACGAGGACAGCAGCGGCACGAACCGCCGGATGCTGATTTCAATCCACGCTCCCCGCACGGGGAGCGACGCGACCTGCTTCATTGCCGACGTGAGCCGACTGGACATTTCAATCCACGCTCCCCGCACGGGGAGCGACGAAAGGCCGAAAACGGCCACGAAAAAAGGAGGAAATTTCAATCCACGCTCCCCGCACGGGGAGCGACATGTGGCGGTTAAGCCACTGCCATTCTAACACAAATTTCAATCCACGCTCCCCGCACGGGGAGCGACTGTTGATTTTATCCATCTGCACGCCGCCCGTGGTGATTTCAATCCACGCTCCCCGCACGGGGAGCGACGACTTGCTTGCAACATCCGTCGAATCGCTTGCAATATTTCAATCCACGCTCCCCGCACGGGGAGCGACGCGCGGGCGTATTTTCAAACGCTTTCCGCGTAAGATTTCAATCCACGCTCCCCGCACGGGGAGCGACCATTTGTGCCGGTCCGGGCGTTCGCAATAAGGAATTTCAATCCACGCTCCCCGCACGGGGAGCGACTCCTTCCGCCACGCGGGCGTTTGGTACATCCCGATTTCAATCCACGCTCCCCGCACGGGGAGCGACTTTCAAGGGGGCGCTTGCAGGTATTGGTTCTGGCATTTCAATCCACGCTCCCCGCACGGGGAGCGACGTTCGTTTCACTTTCTATTACATGATTTTGATAAACATTTCAATCCACGCTCCCCGCACGGGGAGCGACGCCCTCAAACTTCGCCTTGTAAGGGCGGCTGGGATTTCAATCCACGCTCCCCGCACGGGGAGCGACAAGTCAAGGCGCGTGCGGTAAACCAGTCAAAAGATATTTCAATCCACGCTCCCCGCACGGGGAGCGACCAGCGCGGAGAAGATAGACACTATTATATTCGACATTTCAATCCACGCTCCCCGCACGGGGAGCGACCATACATAGTAAATAGGATTTAACTAAAAATTGTATTTCAATCCACGCTCCCCGCACGGGGAGCGACGCCATCACCATTTGCGGTTGGGAGTTTACAGGAGATTTCAATCCACGCTCCCCGCACGGGGAGCGACAAACCGGCAGTAGCCGGTCGCGGGAAGCCGCAAAATTTCAATCCACGCTCCCCGCACGGGGAGCGACGGCTCGGTCTCGGCAGAAGGAAGGAAAGAAAATATTTCAATCCACGCTCCCCGCACGGGGAGCGACAATACGCGGGAATTTCCAAAAACTGGCGCGGCTCATTTCAATCCACGCTCCCCGCACGGGGAGCGACGAGAGGATTTATCAACATTTGACATTTACTCACGGATTTCAATCCACGCTCCCCGCACGGGGAGCGACTTCCAGCACCTTTGCGGATTTGCTCGGCTCTGCGCATTTCAATCCACGCTCCCCGCACGGGGAGCGACCGAGAATCTCCTGCACACGGTGCGGGACTACATTATTTCAATCCACGCTCCCCGCACGGGGAGCGACATGCGCCACACCAGCGCCGCCCGTCTGCATTTGATTTCAACCACGCTCCCCGCACGGGGAGCGACGCGACGCTATCGCGCCGCTTCCTACTCAGCGAGATTTCAATCCACGCTCCCCGCACGGGGAGCGACGGCAATCCAGCGGTGCAATGTCAATGACCCAAATTATTTCAATCCACGCTCCCCGCACGGGGAGCGACGGCGTGTCGCTGCCGCGCGAACTGCGGCGCATATATTTCAATCCACGCTCCCCGCACGGGGAGCGACAAGCGCCATCTGTTTCCTTCCTGCCGGGAACCTATTTCAATCCACGCTCCCCGCACGGGGAGCGACCAGGGGAACCGCCGCCGTGCGGCGGCGCTTGATTTATTTCAATCCACGCTCCCCGCACGGGGAGCGACTCAAATTAAGCGGCCGGACTTCCCGGCAGAAGGAATTTCAATCCACGCTCCCCGCACGGGGAGCGACCAAGCTGACATTCGTCGGCAGAAAGAGGTAAACCATATTTCAATCCACGCTCCCCGCACGGGGAGCGACCGGTGCATTTATTTCGATGATTCTTACAAATATATTTCAATCCACGCTCCCCGCACGGGGAGCGACCGCCCCAAGCCCTGACCCAAATAATTACAAGCAATTTCAATCCACGCTCCCCGCACGGGGAGCGACCGAACGCGAAGGGCGAATATTACAACATTTTCTGATTTCAATCCACGCTCCCCGCACGGGGAGCGACTTGTGCACGGAGATACTGCACGGCGACAAAGCGATTTCAATCCACGCTCCCCGCACGGGGAGCGACGGGCAACTTGCTACGGAATTAGGTAACGTAGAGGCTATTTCAATCCACGCTCCCCGCACGGGGAGCGACCTCATCGACTAACAGCGCAAAAAGCGCAAAGATAGATTTCAATCCACGCTCCCCGCACGGGGAGCGACAGATACTTCAGCAATCACTAATTGCTACGGAACCATTTCAATCCACGCTCCCCGCACGGGGAGCGACCCTGTGACGTTCTTGCTACCTACTGGGAATCATTATTTCAATCCACGCTCCCCGCACGGGGAGCGACTGCGCCTAGCCCCGACCCCAATAATTACAAGCAATTTCAATCCACGCTCCCCGCACGGGGAGCGACCAAATGGAAGAAAAAACCAAGACGGCTGGAACGGATTTCAATCCACGCTCCCCGCACGGGGAGCGACGCCCGGCAGAATGGAGGACCCCCATGATCTACAAATTTCAATCCACGCTCCCCGCACGGGGAGCGACAAGAAAAAGGGGTTCAAGCGCTGCCGCCTCGACATTTCAATCCACGCTCCCCGCACGGGGAGCGACCGGCAGAGGAAAATCCGGGATTTTATATCACCTCGATTTCAATCCACGCTCCCCGCACGGGGAGCGACGGAACGGACGATGGCACTTGCCAACTGCCAGACAGATTTCAATCCACGCTCCCCGCACGGGGAGCGACCTGTCGTGACTGCCGAGGAAAACGCCGAGGCGGTTATTTCAATCCACGCTCCCCGCACGGGGAGCGACTAAAAACGGTCAATATCCAGAACGGATGAAGGGATTTCAATCCACGCTCCCCGCACGGGGAGCGACGTGGTGTAGACTTTGAGCTGTTCGGGCGTGCCGATTTCAATCCACGCTCCCCGCACGGGGAGCGACCGCAAGCTGTTCCGCCGAAAGCTGTTTGCCGCGCTATTTCAATCCACGCTCCCCGCACGGGGAGCGACCGCAAAATCAAGCCGCCGGGCTGCGTCTCGGCAATTTCAATCCACGCTCCCCGCACGGGGAGCGACGCTGATGCAATATTTATCATCGGGATTTTTTATTATTTCAATCCACGCTCCCCGCACGGGGAGCGACTGCGAAGCGAGAACAACGTCAATATCCGGGTGCTATTTCAATCCACGCTCCCCGCACGGGGAGCGACTTTACGGATTGTATAAAACGCTACTACACAAATAATTTCAATCCACGCTCCCCGCACGGGGAGCGACCGGCGCATTATATGGGTGTGGCAGAAACAGAGGGTATTTCAATCCACGCTCCCCGCACGGGGAGCGACAGATTATCTGGATGGACGTACGGAGCGGGAAGGTATTTCAATCCACGCTCCCCGCACGGGGAGCGACCGCAGAACTCCCCGCCCGATGAGCGCCGGTCGCGATTTCAATCCACGCTCCCCGCACGGGGAGCGACTAAGCTCACCGACGGACGAGAGGCGGGAACGCCCCATTTCAATCCACGCTCCCCGCACGGGGAGCGACCGCGTACACCTTCCGCTGCTGGCTCCTCCGGCTTGATTTCAATCCACGCTCCCCGCACGGGGAGCGACGTCCCGCACCGTGTGCAGGAGATTCTCGATGCAATTTCAATCCACGCTCCCCGCACGGGGAGCGACCCGGAAAGGACAGGAAAATGACCGACGCACGACTGATTTCAATCCACGCTCCCCGCACGGGGAGCGACGCGTCAGCAACTTCGGGTGCTGGCACACAAACTATTTCAATCCACGCTCCCCGCACGGGGAGCGACTCGACTTGTTTTTCGCTCACGCCGTGAATGGTCGATTTCAATCCACGCTCCCCGCACGGGGAGCGACAACAAGATGCTGCGCTTGACGAAAAAATCAGCGGTATTTCAATCCACGCTCCCCGCACGGGGAGCGACGCCATTCGACGAAATCTTGCACCGATATATTAGAAGATTTCAATCCACGCTCCCCGCACGGGGAGCGACCGCAACGCGTCGAAATCATTTTAGGCAATGAAAGATTTCAATCCACGCTCCCCGCACGGGGAGCGACAGACGATACCGGGCGGGGCGGTATAACCCCGGAAGATTTCAATCCACGCTCCCCGCACGGGGAGCGACTCACGCGGGTTGCGTGAGGAAAGGAGAAACGCAATATTTCAATCCACGCTCCCCGCACGGGGAGCGACTTCGCTCAAGCGGAACTCTCCCGCGCCAATCAGCATTTCAATCCACGCTCCCCGCACGGGGAGCGACGGAACCGCAAGGGGGACTGCATTCGCCCCCACCAAAATTTCAATCCACGCTCCCCGCACGGGGAGCGACGGCGATCTTCTCAGCCGTCACCTTTTCCTCTTCACCATTTCAATCCACGCTCCCCGCACGGGGAGCGACAGCGCAAAGTAACAATTCTGTCGATCAGAATCATAGGCTTTGCACAAAAAGTATACCACAAAACAGTCCTTTTGAGAATTAGCTTAGCCGAAAATGCGGTAATTTTGCCGAAAAGACCGCAAAATCCGGTGCGAACCTCCCTGCAAAAGGCTGGAGGCTTGCGCTTCGCACGGGCGATTCGCGCGGCGCGCCCTTACAGCATCAGCAGCCCTTCCGGGGCGTAGCTCGTCTTCACGCCAATGTGCTCAATCCGGCTTTCGTAGTGATTGCCGAGGTTGTAAAAGCGCAAACTGTCCTTTTCCGGGTCAATCAGCTGCCGAAGTTCCGCCTGAAGCAGCTTGTACTGTGCGGCATCCAAAGAGCACTCAAATACGGAATTCTGCACGCGCTGACCGTGAACGACGCAGCGCTTGGCGACTTGCCGCAAGCGGCGTTTGCCGTCTGCATCGACGGTGGAAACATCGTAGGTGATTAGAACCAGCATCGGGAACGCCTCACTTTCGGGTTATTTCCAGAGGAATGGGGGATAACCGTCTGTGTCGCCGCGGAGGGTGCGCGCAAGCAGCAGCGCCTGTACATAGGGAACAAGCCCCCACATGATTTTCTCTTTCAGGAACGGGTGGGTGATTTCTTCGCGTTTGCGGTTTTGCCACGCGGTCAAGAACTGCTTGCGCCCGGCATCGTTCAAGAAGACGGCGCCGCTTTCCTGCCGGTCGAAGTGCTTGTCCTGCAGCACACGGTTGTTCACCAGCGTGATGCAGAGGCGATCTGCCATCGGGGCGCGCAGTTCTTCCATCAGGTCAAGGGCGAGCGACGTGCGCCCCGGACGGTCGCGGTGCATGAAGCCGACGTAAGCATCCAGCCCGACGCTTTCCAGCGCGGCAGCGCAGTCGTTGGCGAGCAGCACATAGGCGAAGGAGAGCAGGGCGTTCATGTTGTCCTGCGGCGGGCGGCGATTGCGGCCGTTCAGCAAGAAATCCGCCTTTTGAGTCAGTATCATTTCGTCGAATACCGAAAAATAATCGGCGGATGCGTCGCCTTCCAGCCCGCGCAGCACATCTAAATCAACCGCTGATTCAATTTGCGGCAGCTTGGCATCTAACGCAGCGGAAACATTCTTGAGTGCCTGCACATTCACGCGCAAGGCGTGGTCACGGATGGTACGCTCCAGCATCCAGCGCTGATTGTATACCTTGCCGAAGATGAAATTCCGTGCAATCAGGCAGCTGGCGGATAGGCTGTCGGCGCGCCGATACTGCTCACGGCGCAGCAGAACATTGCCGCGCTCGCTGCCGCAGACGCGCGCTAAAAATCGCCCGCGCGGCGTCAGAAACGTCAGCCCGATACCGCGCGCCGCGCAAGCACCCATGAGTGCTGGACTTGCGCCTTTGTAGGAGAAAGTCAGAATGCCCTCCAGCATCAGCAGGGGATACTGCGCGCGCTTTTCCTCGCCCACATGGACGACGATATTCTCGTTTTCCAGCGACAAGTAGGCGTCTTCCGTCGTCACGAACAGCGTATTCAGCATCTTTCTCATGGCGAATCCTCCGCAATACGGGCGTGCATGTAGGCGCGGACGCTGCCAGTTCGGCTGAGCCGCGGAACGCATACATCCTTGAGCGAGCAGGCATTGCAGCCCTTGTGCGCCCGAACGGATGGCGTATGTCCGCGCGCCTGATTCTCCAGCAGTTCCGCAAGAAGAGATAGCGTCCGCGCACGGAGGAATTCATCCAGCGCAACCCGCGTCCGCCGGCGGGACTCGCCATAAAACAAGCTGCCCTCCGGGATGGCGCAGCAGAGCATCTCCTCCAAGCAGAGCGCCTGTGCGCACAGCTGCACCTCGTCGGCATCCTGCGTTTTGTCCGATCCCTTTTTGTATTCTACCGGGTACGGCAGCCACAGCCCTTCGCGCCCGTGCAGCGCAACACCGTCGGGACTGCGGTGGAACTCCACCACGTCGCTGACGCCGTGCAGGTGCAGGCGGGCGGATTCCAGCCGCACTCCGCGCAGAATCAGCGTATCGCCGCGCAATTCCGCTTCCGGGCCGTGATGCGCCGTTTGGTGGAACACTTGCCCCTCCGCCGTGTGCGCATTTTCTGCCCACTGCTGCTCCAGAAAAATCAATCCCCATTGGCGGCGGCAGTAGGCGTAATGCTGCAAGGCGGAGAGGGTCGTGTCCTGTTGCGTCACCCCTTCACTTCGCAGGTGACGCCGTCCGGCAGATTCGCGTCATCCACCGTCCATTCGTAGTCCGTAAAGCTGCGCGGAACTGTCACGTCCGCCTTACGCGCTACACGCACGCGTTCAAACAGCTTCCACGCGGGGGCGTTGCCCAGTTCCTTCTCATGGCGGAAGATGATGAGCTTGCGCACTGCCATCATGCCGCGCGCGGCGGAGTGGTCGTTTTCAAACATGTTGAGGATGGCATCCCACAACAGGGCGAGGTCTTCTTCGCTGAATCCCGTGGTCTTGCGCGCCAGATTTGCGGATACGAACCCTTCCACGCGGTACAGCCCGTAGGGGACGATGTACTTGCGCCCCATTTCGGTGCCCTTCTTCTCCGCGTCCTTTTCCGTCGTGATGGCGACGCGGGTGATGGTGATTTCCTGCGGCACAATGGGGTCAACGCTGCGGGCAAAGCCCAGCTGCACCGGCCCGCGCACCTGACCGCAGTTCAGCGATGCCTTGACAAACGTCGTCATCACCGCGCCGAACGTCCGGATGTCGTAGTAGTGGCTGCACATATAATCGCGCAGCTTGCGGTCAATCTCCGGGTCATTCGACTTCAGTTTCTTTTTGAGGTCGTCCTCCTTGATGTCGCCGTAGCCGCAGGCCTCCAGCCCTTCACGGTCGCAGCGATTCAGCGGAACGCCATCCTGAATATAGATGCCGTAATGTGGGTCGCCCTCCTTGACGGTCGCCACATAGTCGCGAATCTTGCGCTTCAGGCACACGTCCGTCACCAGCCCAAGACCCGTTTCCGGGTCGGTGCGGGGCATATTGCCGGCATCGGGGTCACCGTTGGGATTGCCGTTCTGCACGTCGAACAGTACCACGAAATCATAGCGATTGCGAATCACATCAGACATTGCTGTTTTCCTCCTTTTTCGTGAAGAACTTCTGCTTCTGGTGATAGTAGCCCAGCTGGAAAATACCCTGATCCTGCAGGTTCAGGCGCGCAGGGTAGCTGTCAGTCAAGCGCCCGCACAGTTCCGTCATCTGCTTGTCGTAATAAATGAAATAGCCGGTATCAAGTTTCTTCAGGTGACTCTGCGCCAGCTTCAGCAGCGTCGGGAAAACGATGCTGGGCGTTGCGCAGGCAGCGTTGAAGTAACGATCCATGATGGTAGCGTTGATGCCGGGATTTGCCTTCTGCTGGAGGCTTTCCAGCACCGCAAAGAGACGACCCAGCACATATGGTGCGTAATTCGTCTGTTCGTTGAGTTGCACGTCGATGACCTCCTTGTACTGTGGATTGCTGCCGTTTTTCAGCAGCCACGCTTTGAGAATTGCCGCCTTGCCGCGGCTGACACTGTGCTCCGCATGGATGCGCAGCTCTGTTTGCGTCAGCAGCGAAACAGGGTAAGGCGTATCGCCGAGAATGGCGCGGAGCAAATCGCCCACCAGATGCGACGGCGGCAGCTTGTCCCTGCTGTTGGGATTCGCTGTTTCCTTGAGCAGCGAATAGGCGGAAAGTGTTTCACGCGTGTCATAGGATGGGCGAATGATGTTCAAACGCTCCTGATGACGCGCCAAATTCGCGGCAAAATCGCCAAACGTCCCTTGCAGGAAGAAACGAACCGACAGACGGGACGCATTCGGCGACAGCCCCAGAATGTAGAAGGGTGTACGGGAATCCAGCGGAATATTCTCCCACTGAAGACCATGTCCAAGGCGGATGGCTTTCATGATGCCGTCCAGCGTATTCTGCGTCATGTCTTCGTTAGTCCCCAGCAGAGCGGCAAAACAGTCGCTGTAAGCGGATTGCGCCGTTTCTGCCCAGTAAACGAGGGTGGCAGATCCCAGCAGACTGTGATAATTCTTCTCGCGCAGCATGTAATTGAGTGCTTCACCGTAGGCAAAGGCGGCGTGATTTCCGACGGGGGCGTTCAAGCCCTGCCCCTTATTCCGCCCATAGGATTCAAAAGCGAGGGCATTGAAGGAAACCAGCGATGCGCCGGAAGACTGCGCGCCCACAACGCCCTTGATGCTTGGATGCAGCATGGCAATGGTGTCCTCATCGCCTGTAACCAGACAGTGGCCTTGTACCGCATCGCTCTTGCCGTCGGCAACGCTCGCCTCCCACGCGGCACGAATTTCCGACACTTCGTGCGCCATTTCGGGTTTGCCTGAGGCGCCCATCATGCAGAAAACGAGATTGCCGCCCTTGCACAGGTCATCGAAATGCTCCTGCAGGGCAGGGGACTGCGCCGCCTTTTCAGGCTGCCAAGTATCGAAGAAACGGAGAATCGCTTGCGCCATCGGGCAGGATACGCCGTCCAGCAGCTCGTGATGCTTTTTGGCACTGGTTTGGAAACAGGCTTCCGCTTCTTTGGCGGGGTTTTTGCCTGTGCCGTTGTACGGCTCATTGGTGATGCCCAGCAGGTACTTGGCATTGTCGCAGAGAAAGCAGGCTGCCCTGCCGCTGGTGCGCTTGACGGGCGTTGGCAGAAAGTCCTGCACCGGAAGCAGCTTGCCCTTATCGTTTGCCGCGCCGAGCATTTCTACCGACGACACCTGCCCGTCAGCAGTCAGACACAAGCCCCACTGCACCTTGACGGCGGACCAGCCGGGACGCTTCAACGTGCCCTGTGCGGCGAGCGAATCGTAGCACCGCACGAGCGATTGCAGAATCATTTCACCACCTCACAGTCTGTCAAGTCAATCACGCCATGCACCATCTGCGCCCGGAAGAACATCGGCTGGATGTTTTCCAAATCAGAATAGTCCATATCAAAAATCATATAGCCCAAATCCCGCGTTTCGTCGATGGTGGGGATGTCGCCGCCCTCCCAGAGCCGGAAATGCGCCGTACATTCTCGACAGCCAAGATACGGCTGCATGTACGCTTGACCGCTGCGAAGACGCCGCTTCACGATGTCCTGAAACTTGCCGGGATTGTCCGACGGATTGGCTTTGTCGGTCATCTCGAAGTGAGCTTCAATGACGTAGTGCACGTTTCGCAGCATGGTGGTAGCGCGCTGCTGAATATCGGCGTTTCGGTCGATGTAGGAGCGCTTCTTGCCGTTGGCTTCGGTCAGCACGTTGCTGGCGGAAATCTTAGATGCCACTTCGTTGCGGAGAATGTTCGTGAAGCGGATGGGCTTGCAGACGTAGATTTTATCCACATGCCATTTTAGGCCTGGATGGTAGTATACACTTTCTACCATTCCGCGGGCGGCGCTGGGCGTGGGAACGTCATAGCTGACACGCTCAACCTTCATTTCAGGCCGGGTGAAGCAAGCGTACTCGCCCCACACCTCCATTTTGATGGACATTGGTTCACCTCCTCATTCTTACTTCTCAATCAACACTTGCCGATGTGGGCAAGTGACAGTTCGCAAGGGGACGAATGGGTGTATCGTCAGCAACTCACTTCCTTTCGTTTGACAAGAACAGTATAGCACGGCACAGCGTATATGTCAAGAAGAAAATTCACTAAACTAGAAAATAATTTAGAGGTTGAACAGAACTATCAATCATGGTTTGACACGCCAGCGAAAAGATGATAAAATGCCAAAGTCGGATGGAAACGGCGGGCAATTCGCTGCTTCTATCTGTGGGTTGAAATACTAAGCTAGACAATCGTCTAACGGGGCGGGCGGTGAGCGCAATGCTTGCCGCCCGTTTCAGTTTTCCTTCATTATATATGTCAGGCGAATAGCCCCAGTCCGCTCGTGCAGCTGACCTGCAAGCCGCATTCCGGCGTGTACAATTTGATGTCGCTCAGAATGCCGCAGTGCGCATCGGCAATTTCCGTGACGCCGCCGATGCTGCACAACGCCTGATACTCGCGGCGGTAGATACTCACGCCGCAGCGCCCCAGGCGGCGGAAAAGCTCACGCGAATAGTGCCCATCACGCAGGGCTTTGATGTCCTCGCTGTTTTCAGGTGTCGGAATGTACACCGTTATCGTATCTGTGTCGATAAAGCGGAAATGCTCGGCGGTTTCGCGGAAAGCAAATCTTGCTTCGGATGACAGCGTTTTGCTGGTATCCAGTAAATCATTTTCGGACGAAACGGGTCGTGAACGCTGCTGATTTTCGCCGCGCTTGAAAAGCAAATCGCAAAAATACGTGTGGATGGCTTTGCGGCTGCCGATGTCCTCTGCATATAGGCGCAGCACTGTGCGGCAGCTTTCAATGTTTGGGCGCATGATGGGTGGAACCGCGTGTTCGGTCTGGTAGATGTGGACGATGCTGTCCTGCGCCGCTTCCTTTCCCTCGCGATTGCAGCGTCCGGCGGCTTGCAGAATGCTGTCCAGTCCGGCTAATTCGCGGTATACGGTCGGAAAATCCACGTCAACGCCCGCTTCAATCAGGCTGGTGGAGATGACGCGGCAGCACTGCTTCTTGTCTAAGCGTTCGCGAATTGTGGCAATGGTGCGTTCACGGTTGATGGCGTTCATCAGCGTGGAGAGGTGGAAACGTCCCTCTTCCGGCAGGGCTTCGTACAGGCTGCGCGCCTGTTTGCGGGAATTGACGATGCACAGCACGGCATTTTCCTGACGAATCCGCGCGGCTAATTCCTCGTCCGAAAGCGTCCCGTCCTGCTGGAAGGTGACGCGGCGAAGGCTGCTGAACAGCGCATCCGGGTCGGGAACAAGCTCTTGAATGCGGGTGCCCGCGGTGAAGCCGCTGAAAATGGACAGCAATTCGGGCTGCGTCGCGGTACAGAGAACGGCGGTGACGCCGTAATGCTGCACCAGCTGGTCGATTACCGAGACGCAGGGGCGCATCAGCGAAATCGGCAGCGTCTGCGCCTCGTCGAAAATCACCACGCTGTTGGCGACGTTGTGGAGTTTGCGGCAGCGGCCGGGCTTGGCGGCGTAGAAGGATTCAAAGAACTGCACGGCGGTCGTGACGATGACGGGGGCATCCCAGTTTTCGCAGGCAAGGCGCTTGCGGAGGGCATCGGGCGTTTCGGCATCCGTATCGGGCAAATCCACCTGACTGTGATGCTCCACCACGTTCTCATCGCCCAGAATCTCCTGAAAGACCTTCGCATTTTGGTCGATAATGCTGGTGTAGGGGATGACGTAGATGATGCGCTTCATCCCATGCTTCACTGCGTGGCTGAGCGCAAAGGCAAGCGACGAAACCGTTTTGCCGCCGCCCGTGGGGACGGTCAGGCTGTACAAGCCCTGCGGATCTTCGCTGCCACGCAGGCAGCGCCGCAGCACCTCGTTGCGCAGCGCGCAGAGGTCGGACTTGGGCTCTTCCAGCCATTTGGCAACGTGCGCTTGCAGCTTTTCCAGCAGCGCGGGCATGGAATCGCCGATGCCGCGCGGCTTTTCTTCCTTGCTGAGCGCGCGCTCCGTATCCAGAAAATCAGCATCCACCAGACAGGAGAACAGCATCCGGATGTACATGGCAGTCAGGCGCACATCATTCCGTGGAAGCCACGGCGGTGTGAGCTGAACGCCTGTTGGCAGTGAAATCTCACTGCGCCACGCGGAGGGATCGTCGCCGCCGGTCAGCTTTTTGTTCAGCCGTGCGCACAATGTGCCATCATCGAGGCTGAGACGGGTTCCCAAGTCGGGCAGACCGCCGTGATGCCCCGCAATGGCAAACGCCGCGTGCATATCGTCCAAATCTGCCGCCGCCTTCGCACCTGCCGTGCTGTGGTCCAACTTGGCGGTGTGTTCCGGGTCACGCTGGCGGCGCTGCCCGTTGGGGCTGTACTTGCCGATATCGTGCAGCAAGGCTGTTCTTTCGGCGTGAGAACTCGATCCAAAAGAAGCGGCGAATTTCGCAGAACGCGTCGCTGTGCCTTCCAAATGCTCCTTGAGCGGCTGATAGCTGCCGTCCTCGCGGAGGTGGGTGACGTATTCCATACAGAAAACCCTCCCGATATAATCAATTTGTGTGTATCTAATGTTAATAATAGTACAGCATCATAATAATCTGTTGTCAAGAAAAATAAAACTATCGAGCAGTTTTTGTCAAACACTTCCGGGAAAAACAATGCGCAAAGCAGGAATATATTTGTGCGCTGCTGCCCTTGCAATGCTGCCGCCAAAATGGTATGATGGAAATGAACAAAAAAATACAGAAAAGGAGTCTTCCACATGGCAAAGAAAACGAAAACCCAGCCGAAAGCGCGTAAAACAATCACCTCCAATAATCTCGCTGATTTATCAAAACTCGTTCAAGCACTTGAAATAGACGATGAGAATCAGGAAAATCAGCAAAAGCCATCGGCGCTTGACAAAAAAATCATCTACAATGAGTTCCAGAATTCAACGTACACGCTGGTGTCGCCGATGGCGTACCTCATTGGCATCGACAAAGAAAACTTTGGCGAAGAAAATGCGAGACAATTTCTGCTGAAAAGTTACGAAGAGCTGGATGCGCACAAAGAGGCGCGCATTATTCGCAATCTGTGCCGCATTCGCACGGCGATGGAACGCAATTATCCAGCCATTGTGAATGAATTTCGCATGAGTTTCCGCAATATCGGCAGCGTGCCGAATCTCATTCCATCAGAAGCGGTGGCGCAGCTGGAACAGGACGGCGTCAGAATTTACAAAGCAAAGCCGGATATTGACGAATACATTATCAGCATCAATTGTGAAATCAGCAACCGAATCAATCAAGTGGCGCGCTTTTTCCCGGAATGGGTGAAGTGGGACTATGTGAAACCCATTTTCCTGATGCCGAACGGGACGAAAAAAGATGGTATCAAAAAAGCAGGGGAATACTATAAAAGCGATACCCGCCGCTACCCGTTCCACTGCTGGATTAACTGGGATGCCGTTGCCACGAGCCCGGAGAGCAAGGGCAATATCCTCTATAATGATGAAAAATTCGTAACGATTCTCTATGAACGCCACGAAGACCGCTTTGAAAACCTGTCGCTGGTGCGTGATGCGGGCAACCACACGATGCGCAATCTGGGCAGGCTGCTGGAGCAATGCAAGAAATGCCTGATTGCGGTGGACTGCGAAAATTCGGATGCCGTGAAGCTCGCGGCGGCGCTGAGCAGCCTCCCGACCGAGCAGCTGGGCAAAATATCCAAGGTGATTCTGTTTGACAGCGAGTATACAACGGCACAATGGAAAACGCTGGTTGACCGCACGCTCTCTACGGCGGTGGATGAAAAAGCGAACCTTGAGCTGGAACATATTAAGGTCGAGCGGCTGAACCAGAACAAATCACAGTGCGATATGGCGCTGGCGGTGCGGACAAGCCGCGAAGTGTATACCTCTGGCGTGGATGCGGTCATCCTTGTGTCGTCGGACAGCGACTACTGGGCGATGATCCACCAGCTGGACAGCGTCCGCTTCCTTGTTATGCTGGAGAAGGGCAAAACGGGCATGGCCATCATGGACACCTTGGCGCGGCATGAAATCCCGTTCTGCTTCATTGACGACTTCTGCACGGCGGCGTCGTACAACATCAAAACCAGCACGCTGATCAATGCAATTCAGGAGCAAATCAATCAGCAGCTGGCGGGAGAAAGCACGAAACCATTCAACGTTCGCGAGATGATGGAGACGGCGCTGCAAAACTCGTGGATTATGATGACGGACAAGGAGAAGGAAGCGTTTTACAAGCGATACTTGCTGTGCATGAAATTGAATGTCAGCCCGGATGGCGCGGTCAGCATCACGCTGGGATAAAGGGCAGCGCTTCTGAATGGTGGAGCGTAGGAAAACTTTGCTTGATAACTTGCCATTTCTGAACCTGCGTGCGTCCTTTCTCTTCGGGTATAAACAGCATCGGCACAGCGCCAAGTTTTCATTTGGCGCTGTGCCGATGATTTTGTATAATGCTATTTCCGAATTGGTTCATCACGGAATCGACAAAGAAGGAAAGATGCGTTTTTATCCTCTTTTTCCTTATTCCTTTATATTCCTCACGCTGCCCCTTTCCACAAGGTGCACCGGCAAAATAACCTTCTTCTGCGCAATCTCTTCCTTCCGCAGCTGTGCCAAAATCATCTCCGTCGCCAAAGTGCCTTTCTTCTCCGAATCCTGATGAATCGTCGTCAGCCCCGGAATCGCCAGCTGCGAAATATAATGATCATCAAAGCCCACAATCGACTTATCGCGCGGCACACTTACCCCGCACTCATGCAGCCCGGACATGATGCCCGCCGCCAGAATATCCGCCGAGGCGAAAATCCCCGTGATTTCGGGGCGTGTGCTGAGTTGATGCCCAAGCTTCTTGCCCTCCTGCACGGAAATTTCCTGCGTAAAGACAAGCGCCGGGTCGTACGGCACGCCGTATTCCGCCAAGGCGCGGCGATAGCCCTGCAGGCGCAGTTCGATAACGCCCGCGGGGGAAATCGGCGGCGACGCGAACGCAATCACGCGGTGGCCGTTCTCCAGCAGGTGCTTCGTGGCGAGGTAGCCGCCTTTTTCATCCTCCAAGCCGACGCAGCAGATGTTCGGGTCGTCCACATAGCTGTCGATGAGGACGACGGGAATGCCCAGCTTTGCTACGGCATCGAAGAACGAATCCTGAAACAGCCCCGTCATAATCAGCCCGGAGAGCCGCCAGCTGTGAATCAGCCCCTCCAGCGCGGCGACGCTTTCGGCGGAGCGCAGCATCAGGTAGTAGCCGGCTTCGCGGGTGCGCTGCTCGACGCTGGCGGCGACGCTGCTCATGAAGGGGTCGCTGACGGTGCTGCCGGTGGTGCGCGGCGTGATGTAAGTGACCATGGCGATGATGGCGGACTGGTCGTTCGCCAGCGAGCGCGCGGACATGCTGGGAACGTAGTGTTCGCGCTCGATAATCTCCCAGATTTTTGCAACCTTCTTTTCGGAAACGCGGCTTTTGCGGTTATGCACCACGTTGGAAACGGTTGTAATGCTTACGCCTGCTTCGGCGGCAATGTCTTTGAGTGTGACCATGCGATGCTCCATATTTCATGCAGTGTTTTAGGCGTGGTAATCTGCGCGGATCAAAGAGAACGGACGAAGTCCGCAAAGTCCGTGCGCATCATAAAAAGTATACCAGTCTTTGAAGTTGTTCGCAAGCGGTTTCTGGAAAAAAATCCGTAAAAGAAGGGGGAGACAGCCGAAACTGTCCCCCCTTTTTGAACGTTTTGGAATTATTCCAGTTCAGCCAGATGGTCCTTAATCGGCAGGTCGCCGGGCTTGCCGGTTTCCGGCGCGGTCAGACCAGCCTGAATGGTTTCGGAGCTGGTAGCGTCGATGGGCGCAACGGCTTCAGAGAAGGTGATTTCGTCCAGGTAGATGACGCACTTGGCGAACGCGCGGATGTGCAGGGCGTTGGTCATGCCCGGGAAGCCGGACGCTTCGAGGTCGATGACGAGATCCTGCCATTCGGTGGTGATGACCGGATGCGTGCCGTCCGCCAGCACAAGGTCAGAGAAGCGCGCCGCGTAGAACTTGGCGTCTTCCGGATGCCAGTCCATGATCAGCTTGTTCTCTTCGCCGCCTTCCGCGCCCTTGATGCGGATGGTCAGATACTTGCAGTAGGAAACGCCGTCCAGACCCCACATGTCAACGGCTTCGCCCCAGTTCGCCATCCAGTCGGCGGCATGGGCGTAGTAGTCGTCTTCGCTGTCGTAGTCTTCCGGGTCATACGCCTTGGGGCGCATGTCGAGCTTCAACGCGCCGTCCTCATTCTTTGCGCGCAGGTTCGCCCAGTTGTCCCACCAGAGGTGCACGCCGTTGGGCGCAAGCTCAGGCTTGGCATTCGGGTCACGGTCGTCAAAGTTGTCCCACAGGTAGGTTTCGCCTTCAGCAAACGCAACGGCTGCCATCGCGAACACCATCGTCAGGGAAAGCAGGAAAGCAAGGAACTTCTTCATGGGGATACCTCCTTTATGATGTTGACGGGTGGATAGGTTTAACGCTCAACCTATCGTTGACATGATTATAACATACCATTTGCCACATGTCAAGAGGGGAAAAGAGGCTTTTTCTGAAAATTTTTATCTTCAGGCACATTGCACATTTCAAAATTTCCTGCTATAATCATGGCATGGGTTTAGCGCTTAACTAAATGCGGACAATTTCCACACACTGGAAACGCCGCGGCGAACAAGGAGGACATGAACGATGAAGAGAACCACCCCCATCCTGATGCTTGTGCTGATGCTTCTGCTGACCGCGTGGATGATGCCCGCGACTGCCGAAGAGAATCCGACGCTGCTGACCCTCTACGAAGGCCCGAAGACGATGACGACCTCCGCAACGGCGAAAGTTACCGCGAACGGCAACGACCTGTTCGTCTATGACGTGATGGTCAACCACGAACACATCTGGAACGCCAACACCCAGCCGACGACCACGCCTATGACCTATTTCGACTTCGAGGGCAAAGTGCGCATCGAGGTTGAAATGCCCGGTCTGCCGGACAAAGTGGAGAGCGCCGTCGTCATTCCGCAGTCGTGGGGGATTACGCCCGAAGTCAAGGACGGCAAAGTTTCCTTCATAATTACGGAGCCGGGGCAGTACACCGTTGTCTTCAACGATAACGTCAACAAGGCGCTGCACATCTTCGCCAATCCGCTGGAAACGGACGTCCCCGATCCCGACGACCCGAATGTCTACTATATCCCCTCCGGCGAGTGGGTCATGGACGCCATCGCGCTGGAAGACGGGCAGACGCTCTATATCTCCGGCGGCGCGGTGCTGCATTCCATCATCTCCGTCAATAACGCCAAGAACGTCCGCATCTGCGGGCGCGGCATCATCGACGGCAGCGACTACGATGCGTGGAATCAGCCCGGCTCGTATGCGCGCGTCCCGATTGATCTCAATCACGCAAAGGATGTCACCATCGACGGCATTATCGTCGCCAATTCCAACTGCTGGAATGTCAATTCTTACTCCTCCAAGCATGTGGAAATCAACAACGTCAAGGTCATTTCCGGCCGTCAAAATGGCGACGGCTTCACCTTCCAGTCCTGCACCGACCACACCGTGACGAACAGCTTCGCCCGCACATGGGATGACAGCCTCGTCATCAAGAACTACTCCGGCTCCACCAAGGGCATCACCTTCCGCAACATGCAGGTATGGACGGACCTCGCCCAGTCCATGGAAATCGGCTACGAAACCGACAAGGGCTGGACGCTTGACCCCGAAATCAGCGATGTGCTGTTTGAGAACATCACCGTGCTGTACAACTTCCACAAGCCCGTTATCAGCATCCATAACAGCGACGATGCGTATGTGCACGCCATCGTCTACCGCAATATCGTCGTCGAAAACGCCTTCATGCAGGGTGATAACGGCAATAATAAGGAATTGATTGAGATGACGCTGCAAAATTCGGCGTGGTCGACGGTCAAGGATGAGTTTGGGTCGATTGATGATGTGCTGATTGATGGCCTGACGGTGCTTCGGACGCTGGATGGGAAAGTGCCGGCGTCGAGATTGTCGGGGTATGGGGAGGAGAATCGGATTACGAATGTGACCTTGCGGAATGTGACGATTCTGGGGGAGAAGATGACGAATTTGAAGCAGATGAAGCTGCGGTATGATGATTATTGTGAGGGGATTGTTGTAGAGTAAGCCAAAAGAGGATAAACACGCGGAAGAAGTAAGGGAAAAGCGCTCAACTCAATCGCGCGAAGGGGTCAAGGGGCAATTGCCCCTTGCAGGGTCAAGGGACAGCGTCCCTTGTGGGGTTTGGGGCAACGCCCCAACCGTTCCACGTCCGACCAATCCAAAAGGACAAGTCAACAAAGGCGCAGGCAGCGAAGCGTCCCTGCCAGTAACTTTGCGCGTCCTCAGACGCGCCCCCCAACTTGCTCTTTCGACCACTTGCACATTGTCGCGCCAAATGGGCGCGACCGACCACCCGCATCACCACATCTACCATCATTATAGAAAGGAAATTTCGCTCATGAAAATGCGTTCTGTCGTATCCGCCATACTCGCCCTGTCGCTGGCGTGCCTGCCCCTTCTGACGCAGGCGGAAGAAGAAATTCCCACCATCGTGACCGTTGTCCCCGCGCCCGACCAGACCAAGGCGGAGCGTCCGGCGTGCTTCCCTGACCCTGCTGACCAGTACATCGCCCTCCCCGAAACGGAGAATTTCGCGCTCAATAAGGAAGTCATTTCCGGCGCGCATACCGACGTGTACGTCAGCCGAAACGTCAACGACGGCAAAACCGATACCTACTGGGAAAGCAAAGGATTCCCGGCGGAAATGCTCATCGTGCTGGGCGAGACGCATACCATCTCGACCGTCGCGGTCTGCCTGAATCCATCCGCCATCTGGGAGGCGCGCATTCAGGAAATCACCGTTCTGGTCAGCCAAGACGGCGAAAACTTTACCGAAGTTGCACCCGCCACGCAGTACCAATTCGACCCTGCGACGGGCAATCGTATCCGCATTGATTTCGATAGTGTGGAAGCCAGTTTTGTCAAGGTTGTGTTCACAATGAATTCCGCCTCCCGCACCGACGGCGCGCAGGCAGCGGAAATTTGCGTTTATTGATAGGAGAAAATCACGATGCAATATCAAGGCATTATCTTCGATTTGGATGGCGTTCTCTGCTCGACCGACGAGTACCACTACCGCGCGTGGAAGGCGCTCGCGGCTCGGCTCGGCATCCCCTTTGACCGCGAACGCAACGGCCTTTTGCGCGGGGTCAGCCGCATGGACAGCCTGAACATCATCCTCGAAAAAAGCGACAAGGCGTACTCGCAGGATGAGAAAAACGCGATGGCGGAGGAGAAAAACACGCGCTATCGGCAGTTGCTGAACCAAATGTCGCCCGCTGATTTGTCCGGCGACGTGAAGCGCACGCTGGATACCCTGCGCGCACGCGGCTTGAAGCTGGCGATTGGCTCGTCGAGCAAGAACACGCCGTTCATTCTGGAGCGGATGGGGCTGGATGGCTTTTTCGACGCGGTGGCGGATGGAAACTGCATCACGCACTCGAAGCCGAACCCGGAGGTGTTTTTGAAGGCGGCGGAGATGCTGGGCTTGAAGCCGGAGCAGTGCGTGGTGGTGGAGGACGCCCATGCAGGGGTGGAAGCCGCGAAAGCGGGTGGGTTTGCCTGCGCCGCCATGGGGGACGCCAAGGAGGATGCGCGCGCAACGTATCATCTGGGGAAATTGTCGGATTTGCTGGAGTATGTAGGATAAAAAAGCAATTAGGCAGGAGACGACTTCAGCCGACTTCGCTTTCCCCAAGGGGGAAGGTGCCGGCCGCAGTCGGCGGATGAGGTCGTTCCCACGAAGCAAATTGCGCAGAACCGAAATTTCCGCACCCGAAAACCTGCAATCCGTAGCAGGAAAAGCGCAGTGCAGCCGCGAATTTCCCTCCATGAATACCGCATGGAGGGAAGTTTTGAACATGAGGAGGAATAAACGGATGAATACGGTGATTGAGCGAACGGGGTTTGACCCGGCACAGGACGCGGATAACGGCAACCGCTTCCTGACGGGCAATGGGTATATGGGCGTTCGCGGGACGATTGGCGAGGCGGGCGTGCAGCAGATGACCGCCGTCAACCTCGCGGGCATCCACCACCAAAAAGGGCAAGGCTGGGAAGAGCCGCTGAATGCCCCGAATCCGCTGTATGTCGCCGTGAAAGGCATGTCGCTGCCGGAAAATGCCGATCGGCTTACGTCGCACCGCCTCGCGCTCGATATTGCCGACGGCGTGTTCACCCGCGAAAGCACGTTCAAGGCGGATGCGGGCGAAATCACCATCCGGCAGGAAAGGTTCTGCGCGATGGAGCGGGTGCATTTGCTCGCACAGCGCGTGACCATCACGGCGACACATGACAGCGTCGTCACCATTGCGTTCGGCGTGGACGAAAACGTCTGGGACATCCATGGCCCGCATTATGAGACGCTGACGCTGACAGAATCGGACGGCGTCGTCGCCCTGACCGGCGAAACGGATGATCATCAGCGCGTCTGCACGGCGCTTCGGTGCAGCTGCACGGACGGCGAAATCACGCACGGCGGCGTTCGGACGGCGCAAATCGCGCTTCGGGCGGGTCAGCCGTGGCAGCTGGATGAGGTCGCCGCGGTGTACACCACCAGCGACGGCGACGCACCGGAAGCATCCGCCATTGAAGCGGCAGAAAATGCCCCGGCGTATGATGCTTTGCGCGAAGAACAGCGGACGGCGTGGGCGGCGCTCTGGCAGAAAGCGCGGGTGACGATTGAAGGCGACGCGCGCGCGGAGTTCGCGGTCAATTACTCGATGTACCACTTGATGAGCATCGCGCCGCGGCATCGGGCGGCGCTGTCGGTGGCGGCGCGCGGGCTGTCCGGGCAGACGTATAAGGGCGCGATTTTCTGGGATACGGAGATGTTCATGCTGGATTTCTATCTGGCGTGTATGCCGGAGGTGGCGCGGCACTGCCTGGAATACCGCGTGCAGACGCTGCCGGGCGCGCTGGACAAGGCGAAATCCTACGGCTATGCGGGCGCGTTCTATGCGTGGGAGAGCGTCGAAGGCGGCAAGGACGCTTGCACGGACTACAACGTTACCGACGTGTTCACGGGCCGACCGATGCGCACGTTCTTCCGCGATACGCAGGTGCACATCAGCGCCGCTGTCGTGTATGGGCTGCGGAAATATACGCAGTACACGGGGGATGATTCGCTGCTGCAAAGCGGCGGCGCGCGCGTCGTGCTGGAATGCGCAAGGTTCTATATGAGCCTGATTTCCAAGCGCATCCTCAGCGACACCTATGATTTGCTGGATGTGATGGGCCCGGACGAGTACCACGAGCATGTGAAGAACAACGCCTACACCAACGAAATGGCGCGGATGACGCTGAATTACGCGGTGGAGGTCTGCCAGAAGTACCTGCCGGAGACGGACGAAGCGGAACTGATGCACTTTGCGGATGCCGCGAAGCACTTGAAGCATCAAGCGCCTGACCCGAAAACCGGGCTGATTGAGCAGTTCGACGGTTACTTCAAGCTGGAAAACGTACTCGTGCCGGAGGTGCGCAGCCGCCTGATTGACCCGCGCGAATACTGGGGCGGCGCATATGGCGTGGCGGCGCAGACGCAGGTCATTAAGCAGGCGGACGTGATTGCCCTGCTGTACATGCTGGGGCAGTACCCGGCGGACATCATCGCCGCGAATTATGATTACTATGAGCCGCGAACCGAGCATGGCAGCAGTCTGTCCGCGTGCATGTACGCCCTGTGCGCGTGCGCAATCGGGCGTCCGGCGGCAGCGTATCCGCTGTTCCTGAAATCCGCCGAGGCGGATATTGTCGGCGGCGGCAAGCAGTGGGCGGGGCTGGTGTACATTGGCGGCACGCACCCGGCGGCGGCGGGCGGCGCGTATATGGTGCTGCTCTATGGCTTCTTGGGTCTGCGCTTCGAGGACGGCAAGCCGACGCTGCATCCGCGCCTGCCGGAGGGATGGAAGAAGGTGCAGATGCAAGTACATTGGCAGGGCAAAGACTGGCTGCTGACGGCGGAAGAAGGGCAGCAGGCATGACAATCGCCCACTATCACCTGCCCGGTCTGTTCGAGTTTTATGAACTGTACTGTCGATTTTTGCCGCTCTACCGAAACCATCCGGAATATTTCTATGATTGGTGCGACATCGGCTCGATTTACGGCGCACCGGCGGATTGCCTGTGGGGCGGCGGGCGCGTCGGGTCGGGGGAGGCGAGCGCGCGGGATGTGCTGGCGCTGATGCGTGATTACGGCATTTCGCCGCGCCTGACGTTCAGCAACTCCCTCCTGCGCGCGGAGCATCTGCGTGATGCGCGCTGCAATGCGCTCTGCCAGATGCTGAACGACGGCGGGAATGGCGGCGTGATTCTCCATTCGGATTTGCTTCTGCGCTATTTGCAGAAAACGTATCCGAACTTGTATTTCGTGTCCTCAACGACGAAAGTGCTAACATCGTTTCCCGACTTGCAGGCGGAACTGGAACGAGCGGAATTCCGCTATGTCGTGCCGGATTTCCGCCTGAATCACGCGCTGGAGAAGCTGAATGCCCTGCCGCAGGGTCAAAAGGACAAGGTGGAGTTCCTCTGCAACGAGTGCTGCTATTTCGGCTGCCGCGACCGCCGCGCGTGCTACGAAGCCGTCAGCCGGAAGAACCTCGGCGAAGGCGGCGACGAGCACCGCTGCCACGCACCGGACGCGCAGGGCGGCTACCGATTCTCCAAGGCAATGGAAAATCCGGGCTTTATCGGGGTGGCGGATATTCAGCAGACGTACCTGCCGATGGGCTTTGAGAACTTCAAGATTGAGGGGCGCGAGTTAGGCAGCGCGCTGGTGCTGGAATTCCTGCTGTACTACCTGACGAAGCCGGAATGCCAGCTGAAAGTGCGGGAGGAAATCTATCTGGATAACATGCTGGACTTGTTCTGATTGCAATCAAAAACAGCCTGCGGAATTCGTCCACAGGCTGTTTTGATACTTTTTTGGTTCTTCACGGAAAGTTGGGGGCAAACAAGGACTTAGGCGAAGCACCAAAAAGCTGCACGCGGAAGAAGCATGAAAGCGCGACCACCCCAATCGCGCAGAGAGGTCAAGGGGGGGACTTCGTCCCTTTTCGTCTGCCCCTTGCAGGGCCAAGGGACAGCGTCCCTTGTGGGGTTTGGGGCAACGCCCCAACTGTTCCGCGGGCGACCAGCATCTCAAACGCACTCAACAAAGGTGCAGGCAGCGAAGCGTCCCTGCCAGTAACTTTGCGCGTCCGCAGACGCGCCCCCAAGCTGCTCTTCCCCCCAAGATTCCGTGAAGAACCACTTTTTTCGGATTTCGCTGCGCGAACTATTGTGCCTCTGCGCAGTTTTCCGTTACTGAATCTTGAGAATCCATCCTTCGGGCGCTTCGATTTCGCACTGTTGGATGCCGCGCAGGGTCGTGTACAGCTTCGTCAGCACGGGGCCCATTTCGTCCATGCCGGAGGGGAAGCGAATCTCCTTGCCGTGGTCGTTAATCAGACCGACCGGGCTGATGACCGCCGCCGTGCCGCACAGGCCGCATTCCGCGAAATCAGGCACTTCCGAGAAATACACCTCGCGCTCTTCCACCGGCATATGCAGGTACTTTTCCGCCACGACGAGCAGGCTGCGGCGGGTGACGGAGGGCAGGATGGAGTCGCTCTTGGGCGTGACCAGCTTGCCGTCCTTGGTGACGAAAATGAAGTTCGCGCCGCCGGTTTCCTCGACCTTCGTGCGGGTTGCCGCGTCAAGATACATGTTCTCCGCGAAGCCTTCGCGGTGCGCTTCCATAATTGCGTGGAGGCTCATGGCGTAGTTCAGACCCGCCTTGATGTTGCCCGTGCCGTGCGGGGCTGCGCGGTCGTAATCGCTCACCTTGATGGCAATCGGCTTCGCGCCGCCCTTGAAGTACGGGCCGACAGGCGTGCAGAAAATGCGGAATTCAAACTCCGTCGCGGGCTTCACGCCGATGACGCTGTTCGTGCCAATCATGAACGGGCGGATGTACAGGCTCGCGCCCGTGCCATACGGCGGCACAAAATCCGCATTCGCCGCGACGACCTGCTTCACCGCGTCCACGAACTTGTCCACCGGGAAGGGCGGCATTTCCAGCCGCGCGGCGCTGTCCGCCATGCGCTTGGCGTTCATGTCCGGGCGGAAGCAAACGATATGCCCGTCCTTGGTGTAGTATGCCTTCATGCCCTCAAAGCACGCCTGGCAATACTGGAAGACGCAGGCGCATTCATTCAGGGTGATGTTTGCGTCGGTTTCCAGCCCGCCTTCGTCCCACTGACCGTCCTTGTAGCGGCAAACGTAGCGATAATCCGTCTTGATATAGCCGAAGCCGAGATTGCTCCAGTCGATGTTCTGCTTGCTCATTGCTCATACACTCCTTTTGGTGGATTTCGCCTTTATTATAGGACGAAATGCGGCTGATTGCAAGCGATTGACTGTACTGCTGGTGTTTTTACGACGGAACGTGTCATTCGCGGCGGAAAATCATTCGACAGAAGTTGTACAAGTGCGGCTTGACGCTGGTATGGTCATGCTGTGTATTTGTCAGCTGATGCCAAACGAGCTCTTCACCATTGAGCTGAAGAACTTGTCGATAGCCCGAAGGTGCGGACGTAACAACACCGTCAGCGCGGGAAGCGCTGATGAGCAGCAGCTCCGGCTTTGTGTCTCCGAAGGTCAGCTCCGATTCCTGAAGCTGCCCCGGATGATCAGCAGAGCCGGGAATCGGTGTCAAACCGGGGGCTGGTGCGACTGCACCTACCCACGCGAACAACTCTGGATGCGTCAGGGCGATGAACAGAGACTCACGCCCGCCCATGGAAAAGCCGGTGATAGCGGTCTGCTCGCGCCCCGTCGCAGCGGCAAAATTCTGCTGGATAAAGGGCATCAAATCTGCCGTCAAGTCGTTGACGAAATTGTCATAGCAAAGCGAATTGCGCAGGTTCATGCCTGTGCAGGAACGAAGCTCCTGGTCACAGAAGATGTAGGGGAGAACGACGATCATTTCTTCTGCCTCGCCGGATGCCCAGAGATTGCCCAGCATGACATTCAGTCCGACTGCATCGCGCGCCATCCAGTCCTGCGTGTCCCAGTAGCCGTGGAGAATGTACAGGACGGGATAAGTACGCTGCTCATCGTAATCCGTCGGCAGCAGCACGTTGACCGGGGTATCCCGATGCGCCGTATGTGAATAGTAGGTGTACTTCTGAAACGTCGGGTAGGAAACACCCTCCTGCCGCGCAAAAACAGCATCCGGTGCAAGCTCTGTGAGCATCTGACGGTACGTCTGCATGGTGTGAGCCTCCTTCTGAACAATTGTGTTTGGCTCTTCTGCAAAAGCAGCAGGAACGCTGTTCATCAGCAGGAAAGCGCCTGACAGCAGGGCAGCACAGCGGCTGACAATGGAACGCATCCTTACTCTACCTCGATTCATGGCTTTTCTGTTATACGATTTCCAGATTCACCTGCGCCATCTGCTTGCGCCTTTTCCCTTCTGGCGTCCGCTCATTCCACTTAGCGTAGCGCTGCTACGCTGCGTTTCATTCACGTTAGCCAGAATGAAAAACTCGCGGCGCATCTTGGCGCATTCTTATCTGGAAATAGTATTATATTACCATGCCTTTGAGGAAATTACAATGGAAAAGCGGAAAAATGCACGAAAAAGAGACTCGGAGTTTCCTCCGAGCCTCTGGGAATGCGAGATTACTTCTCGTAGTGAGCGGATTCGCCAGCGATGCGGCCGAAGACGACCGTGTCGGTCAGTGCGTTGCCGCCCAGACGGTTCGCGCCGTGGATGCCGCCGGTCACTTCGCCCGCAGCATACAGACCAGGAATCACGTTGCCGTTTTCATCCAGCACCTGCGCATTCACGTTGATGCGCACGCCGCCCATCGTGTGATGCACGGTGGGAATGCGGGCAGCCGCGTAGAAGGGCGCGGTGTCGATGGGGGTCTTGTAGAGGGTACGGCCGAATTCGTCCGGCGTGCCTGCCAGATCGCCGCCTTCTGCGTGACGGTTGAATTCCGTGACAGCCGCAATTAGCGTGTCCGCCGGAACGTTCATCTTTTCCGCCAGTTCTTCCAGCGTGTCCGCCTTCACCGCGCGGCCGGCTTCCACCAGCTGGTTCGCGGTTTCGCCGAAGTTGTTGCGTTCGTCGCCCGTGGGATAGGTGTCGGAGTCCATGACGACCCACATGTACGCATCGGTCTGCGCGAACAGGGCGTTGGTCATGTCGTCGCGGCGGCCGCCCTCGTTGACGAAGCGGTTGCCTTCCTTGTTGATGAAGATACGGGTTTCCACGTCATGCTCGATGTTGCCGGACAGGGAGCCGGTCACCGGGTCGCCCAGCGGCAGCAGCTGAATGTTGCCCATCTGCACAAAGTCAGCACCCAGCTTCTGCAGCATCTTGATGCCGTCGCCGGTCGCGCCCGCGTGGTTGGTGCTCTTGATGCTGTCGCCCAGATCCGCCCACTGCGTGTTGTACGCGCTGCGCAGTTCGACGTTCGCCGCGAAGCCGCCCGTCGCCACAACGACGCCCTTGGACGCCTTGACGGTCACGGTGTTGCCCGTTTCGCCCGTCGCCACGACGCCGCAAGCCTTGCCGTTTTCGTCCACAAGGATTTCGGTCGCGCGGGTGTTCAGCATCACGTCCACGTTGTCGTGGCTGTCGATGTAGTTCATGTAGGCCTTGAAGAAGCCAGTGCCCAGCGGTTCAACCGGCTTGTGGGCGCGCGGCCACAGACCGCCGGTCACGGTGAACAGACCAGCCGTTTCGTCCTGGAACTCCATGCCCAGATCCATCAGCCACTGCACGCCGTCCCACGCATTGCTCACCAGCGTGTGCACCAGCAGGGGGTCGCCCTGATAGTCACCGCCGGAAAGCGTCTGGGTGTAGTGCCATTCGACAGAGTCGTTGTAGGCAATCGCCTGCTCAGAGCGGTCGTTGACTGCATTCAGCGCGCCGCCAGCGAGGATGGTATTGCCGCCGACCTTGCCCATCTTTTCCAGCACCAGCACCTTGGAGCCGAGCTGATTCGCCCGCACAGCCGCCGCCAGACCAGCGCCGCCGCCGCCGATGACCACGATTTCCGTCTCGATGGTGACGTCCTCCGCCTTTTCGGCGACAGTTTCCACCTTCGTAGACCACTTCACGGTGTCCAGACCCGCCTTGGTCACAGCGTCCAGCACAGCCGCCATGATGGCATCGGAGGTCTTGGTCGCGCCCGCAACCGCGTCAACGTTCGCGGTCTGCTGCTCGACGATGAGACCCGGAATCTGCGCCACAGCCGGATCGGAAATGCCGGCGGTGTCGCCATTCTTGGTCACTTCGATGGCGGTCACTGCGCCGTTTTCATCCACGGTCACAGCCACTTCAATGGCGCCCTTGCCGCCGATGTCGCTGTCGCCCACGCCCGTAAAGACGCCGGCCTCCGCACTCGCAGCGCCGCACAGCGTCAGCAGCATCGTCAGCGCCAGCAGGAGAGAAAGGAACTTCTTCATGGTTCTCCTCCTTATTTGTTTGGTCGAAATGGCAGAAGAAGCATCTGCCGTATATTTTATTATACAATAACCCAACGATGGTTGGCAAGGGGGAATGACGCTTTTTTCACAAGCAAAATAGGCGATTTTTGCAAAAAGAAAGGTTTTCGGCAGGAATTTCGCGGTTTGAGGGCGAATTGTGTTCATGGAAAAAGCAAATCCGGCATTGCGCCGGGTGGAAAAGAGGAACTATCGGATGGATGAAACGCAATGTCTGCGGATGATCAGGGCTTCGCTTGCCCCCTCAACCGGCTGTACGGAACCGGCGGCAATTGCCCTCAACGCGGCGACGGCGCGCAAGGCGGCGCAGGGGACTGTCACGCAGGTGACGGCGCGGCTGGATGCGTACCTGTTCAAAAACGCCATGGGCGTGGGTATTCCGGGCGCGGATGAGCGCGGCGTGGACTTGTGTGTGGCGCTGGGCATCACGGCGGGCGACGCGGACGCGGGCATGAACGCGCTGCACACGGTGACGGCGGAGCAGCTGGCGGCAGCAAAGGCATTGCGCGGCTGCGTGAAAGTCGAAATCGTCGACGGCGTGAGCGGATTATATATTGAAACGATTTTGCGAACGGACTGCGACGCGGTTCGTGTGGTCACGGTGGGTGCGCACGATCATATCGCCCTTGTCGAACATGCGCCGTTTACCGAAGCGCCTGCCGAGCAGGAATCGGTGGAGGAAGGCGGCGCGCACTGCGGGTCGCTGGCGGAATTTATCGCCTTTGCGGACACGGTTGCGCTGGATAAATTGGCGTTCCTCCGCGACGCGCTGACGATGAACCGAACCATCTACGACCGCGCGATGTCGGATGAGCTGGCGCACTGCGTTCTGCCGAAAATCACGCTGGATGATCCGTCACTCTGCGCGTCGGCGAAGCGGATGGCGGGCGCGGCGTCCTACGCGCGGATGCACGGCGTTCCGCTCCCGGTGATGACCGCGACGGGCAGCGGCAATCAGGGCATCACGCTCTTTTTGACGGTGGATGCGGCGGCGCGCTATTTCAGCATCCCGGAGGAAAAGGAACTGCGTGCGATTGCGCTGGCGGCGCTGGCGAACGTGTACATCAAAAGCTTCATCGGCCCCCTGTCGAGCGTGTGCGCGTGCGGCGTGGCGTCAGGATTGAGCGCGTCGCTGGGGGTCGTGTACCTGCTGGGCGGCGGCGAAGGCGAGATGGTGCAGGCTGCGCGGAATATCCTCGGCTCTGTCAGCGGCATGATTTGCGACGGCGCGAAGGAGGGCTGCGCGAGCAAGGTTGCCCTGAGCGCGGGGCTTGCGGTGGAAGCGGCGTGTCTGGCGCTGGAAGGCGGCGGCATCCACGCGCAGGACGGCATTCTGGATGACAGCTTTGACCGCCTGATTGCGCACCTCGGCGAGCTGGTCTGCGTCGGCATGGGCAGCACGAACAGCACGATTGTGCACATTATGAAGGACGAGAAGGGGTATGCGGCATCGTGCTGACATCCCGAACATAACAATTGGGCTTTGGAAGAGCGGACGATGCTTTTCCAAGCCCTTTTTCTTGTGCGGACGAGAAAATCTCCATAATAAAAGACGGTGCAGCCCGAAACTGCACCGTCCAGTGAGGGTAAAGTAGGAGAAATTACGCCTTCGCGGCCTTCTTGGCGCGCTTCTTCTCTTCGAGGAACGCCCAGACGTAGCCGTTGATCATGTTCGCACTGTACACGCCGGAGATGATGCCGACGATGATGGGCAGGGCGAACTCGCGGATGGAGGAAACGCCGAAGATGTACAGGCAGACGATCGTCACCAGCGTGGTCAGAGTGGTGTTGATGGTGCGGCCGAGGCACTCCTTGATGGAGCGGTTGACGACGTTCACGCGCGGCGTGGAGGACGGCATCTTGCGGGCGTTCTCGCGGATGCGGTCGAAGATGATGATGGTGTTGTTGATGGAGTAGCCAACAATCGTCAGCATCGCCGCGATGAAGGAAGAATTCATCTGCACGAAGGAGCGCAGGATGACCATGAAGGACAGCATGATCAGCACGTCATGCACCAGACCCAGCACCGCCGCCGCGCCGGAGTTGAAGTCGAAGCGGATGGCGATGTAGATGAGCATGCACAGCGCGGCAATCAGCACAGACAGGAAGGCATTGCGCAGCAGCGTCGCGCCGGCGACCGGGCCGACGTAGTTCACGTCGCCGTAGATGGCGGCGTTCGGGTACTTCGCCTGCAAGGCTTCGGTGATGGAAGCTTGCACGCCCTGCACGCCGTCTTCGTCAATCGCCTTGATGCGGATATTGATGGAATCCTTGCCTGTGCCCTGCACGGACACGGCGTAGTCCTTCAGACCGATGCCGTTGAGCACACCCTCGATGTCGGACTGCGTGACGGCTTCGCCCATGGTGTACTGCATGGACATGCCGCCGGAGAAGTCAATGCCGACGTTGATGCCCATGCCGAACAGGCTCAGCAGCAGCGCCAGCACCATGATGCCGGCGGAAATCATCAGGCACTGCTTGGAGTAATTCTTGATTGTCATATTACTTGGCCTCCTTTGCAGACTGAACGCCGGAGGTGAAAGCGCTCACGTTCCAGTTCTTGAGCTGGATAAACTGCTTCATCAGGAAGCGAGTGACCAGCAGCGCCGAGAACAGGGACACGATAACGCCCAGCAGCAGCGTCTTGGCGAAGCCCTGCACAGAGCCGGTGCCGAAGATCATCAGCACGATGGCGGCGATAATGGTGGTCACGTTCGCGTCGATGATGGCGCTCAGCGCGTTGTGGAAGCCGGTCTTGAGGGCAACCTTCAGGCTGCGGCCCGCGCGGACTTCCTCATTGAAGCGCTCGAAGATAACGACATTGGCGTCTACCGCCATGCCGATGCCCAGCACGATACCGGCAATGCCCGGCAGGGTCAGCTGAATGCCGGGGAAAACCGCCAGCACCCAGAACAGCACGATTGTGTAAATGCACAGCGCCCAGGAGGCGACCACGCCGTTCAGGCGGTAGCGGACAATCATGATGAGCATGACCAACGCGATGCCGATGATGGCTGCGAAAACGGAGGTGGACAGCGCATTATCGCCCAGCGTGGCGGACACGGTATCAACCTTCTGCTGCGTCAGCACCAGCGGCAGTGCGCCGGACTGAATCTGCGCGGCGATGGTCTGCGCACGATCCATCGTGAAGTTGCCGGTAATCTGACCGGAGCCGCCGGTGATGGCGGACTGCACGGTGGGCGCCATCAGCTTCTCGCCGTCCAGATAGATGCCCAGCGTCTTGCCGATGTTCTTGCTGGTCATGTCGGCAAAGAGCTTCGTGCCTTCGCTGGTCAGCTGGAAGGAAATCGCCCACTGACCGTCCTGCGTCATGGCGGCCTGCGCCAGACGGACGTCAGAGCCGGTCATGAAGGTGTTGCCGTCAGGATCCTTGAACTCCAAGAGGGCGGGTTCGCCGATCAGGTTCAGGATTTCGCTCGGATCGCTCACATCCGGGATTTCAACGCGGATGCCGCTCGTGCCCAGCACCTGCACGGTGCTTTCGGCATAGCCCTTGTCGGTCAGACGGGACTGAATGGCGGAAACGGTCGCGTCCAGCAGGTCAGAGAAGTTCGCGTCGTTGCCCTCGGGCGCTTCGGCGCTGTACTCCACATACACGCCGCCGCGCAGGTCAAGGCCCAGAGAAATGGCCTGCGGCCAAGCATCAGCGTTGGTCGTCGGCAGCCACGGCAGGAGCTTCCACAGCCCGCCCTGGAACGACATGCCCGTCACGCCGACGATGCCGAAGACCACGGTCAGCACCAGCACGATGGCCAGTGCGACGATGGATTTCGTCTTCGTATTCTTCATGAGAATGCTTCCTTTCATTCTTTTCATGGGGAAGTGGACAGTCAGCGGACACCCTCTATCCGGCGCTGCCCTCCAAATGGAACGCGATGTACACCGTGCGGACGTAGCTTCGCCCGGTGATGAGCCATCCGCAGCCATCCGCGCGGGTCAGCACCGGCATGGGGGGATGCGCTGGCAAGGCAGCAGGGCGGTGCAGCGCCTCCTGTGCGGTGGATGCGGATGCCGCGGCGCTCTCCGGCGCGGGCAAAGCAGCCGTCATCACTGCCGGAATACCGGGCGGGGCAGGGGAGGATTCAGCAGAAGCGGATTCCGGGGCGACGACAAGCTGCCGCATCCCCAGCAGCAGAAGCGCCGTCAGGCACGCAAAAAAGACCGCACGTCCCACATGCTTCACCGCGCTTCCTCCCTTCTGCCGAAAAACGAAATTTGTCCCCTGCATGAATGATTCATTCCGCATGGGCACACATACATTTATTATACCGCTTCTTTCCCGTTTCGTCAATGTAACAAGCGGACTTTTCCGGGCAGAATCCGAAAAAATCCACTTTCGCGGACGAAAAACGCACAATTTGAACATTTTCGGTGTTTTTGTCCGCTTGCACTTGCGCGGCAGATGTGATAGGATAAGAGAAAACCGGGGAAAATGCTTTCCGGTGAATTTCAGAAAGGAATGAACAAAATGCCCTACTATTATTATTGGGACTGGACGTATCTGCTGATTATCCCCGGTCTGATTCTCGGCCTGATCGCGCAGGCGAAGGTGAAAAGCGCCTATGCGCAGTGCAGCCGGATTCCCGCCAAGTGCGGTCTGACGGCGAGTCAGATGGTCGCGGATTTGCTCCGCCGCAACGGCAACACCCGCGTGCGCGTCGGGCATGTGTCCGGCGAACTGACCGACCACTATGACCCGTCGAAGGAAGTTCTCAATCTCTCCGACGGCGTGTACAGCAGCAACAGCATTGCCGCGATGGGCATCGCCGCGCACGAGGCGGGCCACGCCATGCAGAAGCTGGAGAACTACGCGCCGCTGAACCTGCGCTCCGCCATCGTTCCGGCGGTGAACATCTGCTCGTCGCTCTCCACGCCAATGTTCATTCTCGGCTTGATTTTCGCGTGGCAGCCGCTGGTGTATATCGGCATCGGCTTGTTCGCAGCATCGACTGTGTTCGCGCTGGTGACGCTGCCGGTGGAGTTTGACGCAAGCAAGCGCGCGATTCAGATGCTGTCTGAAGGCGGGTACATTTCCGGCGCGGAGGAAGAGCGGAATGTTCGGAAAGTGCTGAGCGCCGCCGCGCTGACGTATGTGGCGGCGGCGGTGACGAGTTTGCTGTCGCTGCTGCGGCTTATCCTGATTGCCAAGCGCAATGACCGCAATTGATTTGTTGAAAAGCTGATAGTTCGCTTTTCGTAACGCAGGGGTTTCGCCTCTGCGGAGGCGACCAAAGGGCAATGCAAACAGGCGAAGCCTGCGATCGCCCTTTGGAAACCTTCGGCGCCGCTGCTTTTGGGGTTATTTGCGGTTGAATTGTGGCGCGGATGAAATAGGGTACACAAACTAAAAGCAGTTCCGATAAAAATCAAGTAACATGGGTGCGCAGGCGAAGGAGTCCAGAGGGCGACCGCGGACTTCGTCCGTTTCCATGCCCTCTGGAACTATGCTCAAGACCAGTATGGCAGCAAAACCAACTCTGCCAACCGCGAAAAAGGACAATTATGCTAAGATACACCAAGAAAGGCATCGAGAGCAAGGAACGCATCGGGACACTGCCCCTGCGCATGTCGAGCCTCCTCCGCTATCGGGGCGTCAACACCCCGGAGGAGGCGGAGCGCTTCCTGCATCCGCGCCTGACCGATTTGCTTGACCCCTCCACCATGCCCGGCATGGAGAAGGCGGTATCCATCATCCGCCAAGCTGTCCGGGAGCAGTGGGGCATCACCATCTACGGCGACTACGATGTCGACGGCATCTGCGCGACGAGCATCATGCTCGAAACCCTGCGCGACCTCGGCGCACAGCACGTCCGCCCGTATATCCCTTCGCGCCACGAAGAGGGCTATGGGCTGAACGCGGACACGATTGAGCTGCTCGCGAAGGAAAGCCGACTGCTGCTGACCGTGGACTGCGGCATTACCAATCTCGACGAAGTTGCGCTGGCGAAAAAGCGCGGCATGACCGTCATCGTCACTGACCATCACCAATTGGCGGAAAAGCTGCCCGAAGCCGATGCCGTGCTGAATCCGCTGATTGAGCCGTATGCGTTCAAGCGGCTGTGCGGCGCGGGCGTTGCGCTTAAAATCACGCAGGCGCTGCTGGGCATGGACGGCGTCGAAAAGCGGATTGACCTCGCCGCCCTCGCGACCGTCGCGGATATTGTGCCGCTGATGGAGGAAAACCGCGTCATCGTCCGCGAAGGCATGATGCGCATGGGGACAAGCGCGCGTCCGGGATTGAAGAAACTGATGGAGCTGGCGCAGGTCACCCAGCCCGTCAATACAGGGCATCTGGGCTTCCGCCTTGCGCCGAGACTGAACGCGGGCGGGCGGCTCGAAACCGCCGAACAGTGCGTCAAGCTCCTGACGACGAAGGACGAAGCCGAAGCGACTGCCATTGCCACCCACTTGAACGGCCTCAATCAGGAGCGTCAGGCGATGGAAAAGCAGATTGTCGAACAGGCGATTTCCGCGATTCCGGCGCAGGTGAATTTCCGCACGGATTTCGCCATCGTCATCCTTGGTCAGGAGTGGAACAACGGCGTGATTGGGCTTGCGGCAGGGCGCATCTGCGAAAAGTACCATTTCCCGACGATTGTGTTAAGTCAGCACGGCGACCTTGCCGTCGGCTCGTGCCGGTCGATTCCCGGCGTGGATATTCATCAGATGCTGACGGCGTGCAAGGCGCTGTATCAGGCGGAAGGGCACGGGCAGCTGTTCGAGCGCTTCGGCGGGCATTCGCAGGCGGCGGGGCTGACCATCCGCGCGGAGCTTGTGCCGGAATTGCGGCGGCTGCTCAACCGCGTCATCCCGCAGGGCGACAACTGCGACTTGACGTGCTATATCCCGCAGAAGGAGTACGAACTCGAAGTGCCGCTCGAAGCGGTGAACATGGCGCTCATCGACGAATTGAATCAGCTTCAGCCGACCGGCTACGGCAACCCAAACCCGGTGCTGATGGCGCGCGGACTGCATGTGCAGGAGGCGCGGCGCGTCGGCGTGGGCGGGGCACACCTGAAGCTGACGCTGCTTGACGGCGCGAACGTGCGCGGCGGCATCGGCTTCCAGCAGGGAGATTTGGCAGACCGCGGCTATGAGCGCGTGGATGTGCTGTTCTCGCCGGAAGTGAACGAATTCCGTGGACAGCGGACGGTGCAGCTGAATGTCGCCGCGATGAAGCAGACGGGCGGCAGTCTGCTCTGGCCGGACGAGAAAATGATTTTCTCCGCGCTCTTGCAGGAATTGACAGCCCTCGCGTCGAATTACAACACTTTATCATCAGGCGATACGCAGGCGAAAATCCTGCCCCTGCGGACGAATCAGCTGCGCGAGAAACTGCGGCTCGGACGCGGCGTGCTGATGATTGCCCATCAAAGCGCGTGGGCGAAGGATGTCCTCAGCGGAGGCGAGGCCGACACGGATGTGGGGCAGGTGCGGGACGCGCGCGCGTTCAACACCGTGCTGTTCGCGCCGGATGTGGAAAAGCTGCGGGATGACTGGCGCGATGTGGTGCTGCTGGACGGCGAAACGCTGCCGGGGCTTAAGGAACTTATCCGGCAGAAATGCCCGAACGCGCGCCTGTGGTGCTTGTCGGATGCGCCGGATGACCTGCGGAAGCAATTGTCGGCGATGACCGTCTCCGAGGATACCCTGCGCGGGCTGTACCGGCGGCTGCTGCGCGGCGGCACGATGGCGGCATCCGCCCTGGCACAGGACTGCGGCATGACAGAAGAGCAGGTGCTGACCGGACTGACCGTCTTTGGGCAGGTGGCGCTTGTTTCCTTCAAGCTCGACCCGTATCAGCTGACGCTGCTGCCGATGCACAAGGTTGCGCTGACGGACAGCCCGCTGCGGAAATACCTGATAACCCATTATGCTGCGGAAACGCAGATGTGACCCGAACCACATTTTTTCGGGGAGGAGGATGAAATATGACTTATACCGTTTATGAGGCCATGCCGCTGAGCCAGATGCTGGCGCGCGTGCAAAAGTATTATCCCGGCGACGGGTACAAGCTGGTAGAAAAAGCCTATTTATTCGCACAGGAGGCGCACAAGAATCAGTACCGCAAAAGCGGGGAGCCGTATTTCACCCATCCGTGCTTTGTCGCCAGCATTTTGGTGGAATTGTCCCTTGACCCGCCGACGATTGCCGCCGGGCTTCTGCACGACACGGTGGAGGACTGCGAGGGCATCACGCTGGATACCATTCGGCAGGAATTCGGCGAGGAGGTCGCCATGCTGGTGGATGGCGTGACGAAGCTGAACAAACTCGATTTTGCCGACAAGGAAGAAGCACAGGCGGAATCGCTGCGCAAGATGATTCTGGCGATGGGCAAGGACATCCGCGTCGTGCTGATTAAGCTGGCTGACCGCCTGCACAACATGCGGACGCTGAAATTCCAGAAGGAAGAGCGGCGCGTGGCGATTGCGCGCGAGACGCTGGACATCTATGCGCCGATTGCGCACCGGCTGGGCGTGTACGCCATCAAGCAGGAACTGGAGGATTTGTCCCTGCGCTACATCGACCCGGTTGGGTACGAGAATCTGGTGCAGAAGGTCGGGCAGAAGCGCTCGGAGCGGGAAGAAAATATCCGCATGGTCATCGACGAGTTGTCCGCCAAGCTGGATGAACAGCATATCCACCACACGATTGACGGCCGCCCGAAGCACTTTTACAGCATCTACCGCAAAATGGTGCTGCAAAACAAGCCCTTCGACCAGATTTATGACCTGATTGCCATTCGCGTGCTGGTGGACTCCGTGCCGGACTGCTATGCCGTGCTGGGCATTGTCCACACGCTATGGAACCAGATGCCGGGGCGCTTCAAGGACTACATTTCCGTCCCGAAGGCGAACATGTATCAGTCCCTGCACACAACGGTCGTCGGCGGGCGCAAGATGCCGTTTCCGTTCGAGGTGCAGATTCGTACCTGGGAGATGCACCGCATCGCGGAATACGGCATTGCGGCGCACTGGCGCTACAAAGAGGGCGGCGGCGCGGCGAACGACTTGGATTCCAAGCTCTACTGGGTGCGGCAGATTCTGGACTGGCAGAGCGACACGCGCGACTCCCGCGAATTCCTGGATACCCTGAAAACCGACCTCTTCTCCGAGGAAGTGTTCCTCTTTACCCCCAAGGGCGACGTCATCAGTATGCCCAAGGGCGCGACGCCGCTGGATTTCGCCTACCGCATTCATTCCGCCGTGGGCAATAAGTGCGTCGGCAGCAAAATCAATGGGCGCATCATGCCGCTGGACACGCCGCTGGAAACGGGCGACCGCGTGGAAATCATCACCAGCGCATCGTCGAAAGGCCCGAGCGCGGACTGGGTGCGTATCTGCAAAACCCCGCAGGCGCAGGCGAAAATTCGCGCGTTCCTGAAAAAGGAGTACCGCGAGGAGAACATTGAGACGGGCCGCGCGATGGTGGAACGCGAATGCCGCCGTCGCGGGCTGAATCCGCCGGATGTGATTAAGCCGGAATATTATGATTCGATTCTCAAAAAGTATGGTTTTACGGCGCTGAACGACATTTACAGCGCGGTCGGCTATGGCGGCATGGCGTCGGTGTACGTTGTGTCGCGCCTGGTGGATGAGCAGCGGACGCAGACGGCGCAGGCTGCCCCGAAGGCGGAGGAGCTGCTCGCGCTGACAGAAGAGAATCAGCCGCAGCGCAGGGCCTCCGGCAAGGCGAACCACGGCATCATCCTGCCCGGCAACGAGGACATGGACATCCCCGTGCGCTTCGGCAAGTGCTGTTCGCCCGTGCCGGGGGACGACATTGTGGGCTTCATCACCCGCGGGCGCGGCGTGACGATTCACAAGGCGGACTGCGTGAACGTCCTGCGCGGCGAAGCGGAACGCCGGGTGCAGGTGGCGTGGGCGGATGGCGACACGGGCACGGGCTTCTGCGTGTCCATCAAGATTGTCGCTTACGACCACACGAACCTGCTGATTGAACTGGCGACCATCATCGGCGACGCGAATGTGCCGATTAAGACGGTCAACACCGAGCTGGACGAAAAGAACCGCATCGCGACCTTCCGCTTCGTCCTCGAAGTGAAATCCCGCGAGCAGATGGACAAGCTGGTGAAGCTGCTTCAGCGGAAAACGGACGTCATCGACGTATTCCGAGTGCAGGGGTAACCAGAGGCGCTGCCTCTGGACTCCGCCAAAGGGTCTTCGACCCTCTGGACTCCCT
>ERZ857757.509-NODE-509-length-39762-cov-4.333317_pt1 | contig 39762 bp, 22 predicted proteins | sample MGYA00519764_ERZ857757 | MGnify/ENA primary metagenome ERZ857757 (study PRJEB31778, sample SAMEA3449359) | human gut metagenome | biome: human gut; feature: human-associated habitat; material: faeces | place: United Kingdom | collected 2010/2012 ...
AAATGCCAGCACCTTGGCATCCAGTTTGGCGGCATGAAAGCCGTGGATGAGGAATTGCTTGCTGCGCTCGATCGCCGGCGGCGGTTCAAATACTTTGCACGGACCTTCGACGACATGGTCGCCCTTACGCTGGACGTGGCCCGACGGGTGATTCCCTCTTTCGGAGGCCGTATCGAGGAACTCGACGGAGAGGAGTGGATCGTCGTTCCGGTTCGTGGCACAGACCTGCGGCGCACGGAATATCAGTCGTCGAAGACGCCCGGTCCGCTTACGGGAGCTCGTTATACGGCGGCGGAACTGGACCGTCTGGAACTGCTTACCGACCCCGGCTTCGAGAACGATGACCCCGCATGGAGTTTTTTCTCGGACCTGAGAAACAATCATATCCTTCCCGTGGAACGTGTAGGCCGTATCGAAGGTGTGGCCGAAAACCGGGCTCGGACGGGCTTCTGCAATGCCCTGCTTGGGTCGTGGTTCCGCAGCGGTTATCCGCGAGCCAATACGCGCCTGTTCTCCGGGGTCCGGCAGCTGGTCCGGGTCGCTCCGGGGCGTGAATATCGCCTGAGCTGCTTCGTGCGGACCGAGGGCGGAGGATTCGGCGGAAAAGGCGTTGTGCGGGTATTGACCCCCGGCGGCCGGGAGATGGCGTCGGTGACTTTCGGGGATAAACCCGAATGGACCCGGGTGGGACTCGGCGTGGCGAGCGGCGGCGAGGATTTGCTGGTCGTGGAGATCGGATTCCGGGGTGCTGAGGATCGGCACATGACGCTTCGCATCGACGACTGTTCGCTGAAAGCGAAACCGGCGGTCCGATAAGATCCAGTAGCCGGAGATTGATAGTATGATAAAATCGAATCGGTATGAGAAAACTCTGCTTTTTTACTGTAATCTGTCTTTTTGCGCTGCTCGGGGCCTGCGGAAAGGATGAGGAGAAAACCCGGACGGAGCCAGAAGGACCGGACGGGCCGGACATTCCTGTATCCGAATGGAGGTTGGCGGTTTATGACGACCCGAAGGGTTATCCCGGTGTGCCGCGCTCGACGGTCTACTCTGTGACACTCATTCAGGGAGACGAGCGGACGACCATTCCCGTATTCCAAAGCTCCTGTCCGGTCTATCAGGCTGGTTATATGGACATGACGCCGACCGATTCCTATCCGCTCGGGATTTTCAAGGGGCGGAGCATTAGTTGGGCGAATTTCTCGTTCCGCGGCCGGGTTGAAGTTGAGGTCCGGGTGCTTGACCGTCAGAAGGTGCCCTTTTTCGGCGGTGTCAAAGTGCTGCCTTCCCGTTACGGCGTCACGCCGTCGGTAGAGGGTGATGTGGTGCGTTTCACGCTCACGAAGCCCGGCCAATGTTCGGTGGAGGTCGGTTTCAACGGCTATAAAAATGGGCTGATGCTCTTCGCCGATCCGATGGAAGAGGATGCTCCTACCTCGGACGATGCCGGGTATGCGGCACTCGAAAACGCCACGGCAGCCGATGTGGAAGCTGTCCCCATTTCGGCGACAGGGCTCTATTTCCGGCCCGGCGTGCATGATATCGGCGTTTATAAGGTCCCTGCCAATATCCGTAACATCTACCTTGAGGGCGGAGCATGGGTCTACGGTTCGATCATTATGGAGGGGCGTCCCGGTGTGCGGATTTTTGGCCGCGGCGTGTTGTCGCAGGGGCGTATGAAATATCGCGAGTCGCACATGATTGAGGCCACGGATGGCAGTGATGGCATCACCGTGGAGGGAATCACCCTTGCCGACAACAGATATTTCTCCGTGCGGCTTATCGGCAGGAACAACACCGTCCGTTGGACGAAGATCATCGGTGCCTGGACTTATAACTGCGACGGTATTTCGGCATTTGCAGGTTCCTCGGTTTCCAACTGTTTCGTCTGGGCGAACGACGACAATATCAAGGCCTACCGCGACAACATCACTTTCAGCGATATGGTGCTTTGGCAGCTGAACAACGGCGGTTGCATCCAGATGAGCTGGGGCGGTGCCACGGCGGCTGACGTGGCCATTCGGCGCGTGGACATCCTGCATGCCGAGTGGAATAACTCGGAGATCAACCGCGGGGTGCTGAGCTGCGTGGGGGACAAATATGAGGCGGGCAAGACGGGGTATCTGCGCAATTGGGTCATCGAGGACCTCGTGACCGAAACGGCCGTTCCGCTTGTATTCCGCATCTCGCCCCATCCGTTCAGCCCGTGTCCGATCCATGGCCTCACACTGCGCGACTGGAAAGTGCGGATGAATACCGAGATCGGCTTTAAGAATTACATCACCGGAAACGATCCGAAAGAGAAATTCGACGGTTTCGTTTTCGACAACGTGACGATCAACGGTACCCGTCTGACGGCGGCTAACTGGCTGTCAGTCGGTAATTTCGAGGTGGCGAACCTCGAAACGCCGGTGTTTGAATAACGAACCTAAAAACTACTGACCAGATATGAAAAGGTTTATTATGTTACTTTTCGTCCTCGCCGCGGGAGCGTTCTTCACGGGCTGCGATGACAAAGAGGACGATGCCGCCTCGAAATTCAACGTCCTGGCGGAACGGGTGAACAAAGACAACGCAGAGGCCATGAACGTTATCGTGATGGTCGAAGCCTCTTCCGATGTGGAATGGAAGGCTTCCGTACCTGAAGCCGACCGGAGCTGGCTGACCTTGGAGAAAGACAGCGGTATGGGCATCGGACGCATTATTTTTTCCCTCTCGGAAAACGAGACGATCGACACCCGTTCGACTTCGATTTCCGTTACGGGGCGTTCGACCCGCAGCGGACGGGAGTTTTCCGCTCCGGCGGTCGTCGTCACCCAGCTGGGTGCGGCGCCTTCGATCCTGATCGAACCTGCAGGTAGTGTCACTCTTCCGTCGGATGCCGTCGGGGCCTATACGATCGGAGTAACGGCTAATCTCGAATGGCGGACCGAGGTGGAGATTGTCTCCGGCGCTTCGGGATGGGTTTCCGTCGTCAGCCCCTCCGAACCCTTCACCGGTTCGGGACAGGCTGTGTTCTCGATTCTTGAAAATACGGACGGGGAGTCGCGAGCGGCTACGCTGCGTATTGTTTCCGTGGCAGATCCGGAGCTCTGCGCGGAGCTGACCGTCACACAACTGCGTGCCCCGGCCCGATACAATCTGACGATCGAGGGTATGGATGGAACGCTGCCGTTGGGTAACGCATCGCTGCTGATTGCTCCGGCTTCCGGGGAGAACCTGACTCGTTCGGGCAGTGTCGCTGTCATGGACTCGAACACCTCCATCAGCTATGATGAAGCGTTGCCGGCGGGTAAATATACCCTTGTCAGCGTGACGCCCGAAGGCGGCAGTTCCATCTATCTCGGCGGGCGTTTCACCATCGGCGAGGAGAGTGTTTGCACGGAGATGGAACATTGGCATGCCGTCTTCGAGTCGTTCGGCGGCGAATCGGCCGAACGCCCCATCCGGATCGCCAAACCCGCACATCTGTCGGGACTTGCGGCGACGGTCAACGAGGGGGATGATTATGCGGGATTCTATTTCCTCCAGACGGCCGATATTTCGCTGTCGGAGTTTAGTAATTGGGTCGGCATCGGCTCGGCGGCCTGCAAGTTCGCAGGCGTCTACGACGGCGGCGGAAAGAACGTCACCGGGCTTACCGTCGCCTCTTCCGGAGCGGAGAGCCTTGACGGTGTGACTTGCGGGCATGCACTCTTCCGCCATGTAGGCGGTACGGACGCCGATCACAAGGCCGAGATTCGGAATCTTTTCGTTTCCGGCACGGCGATGGGCACGGCAGGGTATGTGGCCGGTATCGTAAGCCGTTGTGCCGATTTCACGCTTATCAGCGGCTGCGAGAGTTCCGTGACTCTGAAAGGGGCTGCTTCTGGGCCCGGCAACATGGGCGGTATCGTTTCTGTTGTCGCCGGCGGCAACGTGACGATAGAGAATTGCGTGAACCGCGGCGAGATCACCTCCGAGGGCTCGGGAGCCGTGAACAACGTCGGCGGTATTGCCGGACAGGCAGACGGATCTTCGGAAGAGGCCCGCGTGCTGATTGCGGACTGCCGCAACTATGCCAAGATCACCTATCAGGGCAATTCGGGAGGTATTTTGGGAACGACGATGGGAAATATCGACATTGTGCGTTGTGCCAACTATGGGGAAATGGCGAAGACCGGTACCACGGTGGTCCGTATCGGCGGCGTGGTCGGCAGTTTCCAGGGCGATGCGACCCTCTGCGAAAGCTTCAATCTGGGACGTATCGACGGCTATCGCCAGACGGGCGGCGTAATCGGCTGGTGCATGAATACGGGTACCGTAGAGAATTGTTACAACCGTGCCGAGATCGTTGCTCAGGGTTCGACGGGTAATACCGGAGGTATCGTAGGAAATATCAATACGAAAGGCTTCGTCGTGAAGAATTGTTACAACACAGGCCAGTTTACTCAGTATCTTGCAACGGATGCCAACCGCTATGCGGCCATTGCCGGGTCCGGCGGATCGAATACCTCCGGGGTGGAGGGTTGTTACTACGAAGCGGACAAGGGGATGATCGGCGGTCTGGGCCGGGGGCAAAAAAATCCGGCAGTGGATGTCGCTGGACAGTCCGAACAGAAAGATGCCGTGTGGTTCATTTCGGGGACGCCTATTGTCGGTTGGGACGCTTCCGTGTGGACTTTCTCTGCCGGGGCTTATCCGACGTTGACCGATAATCCCGAAAGACCGTAAACCGATTCCTCACTCCCGATTTCCGAACCGATGAAACCTAATCGCGTTTTCCGCTCCGGCTTTCTCCCGTTCCTGCTCGTTCTGGCATTTTGCTGCCTGACGGGCGGGAACGGCATGGCCGCGCCCCGGACCTTCTGGGTCGATTCCCGGACGGGTGACGACCTGCAGAACGGAACTTCGCCGCGCCGCGCCTGGCGGACGCTCGAACGGCTTTCGTGTTGCAGCTTACAGCCGGGTGATGTCGTGTCGTTTGCCCGGGGTAGCCGATTCGATGGGTGCCTTGACGTACATGCGTCGGGGAGTGCTGCGGCTCCGATCCGTTTTACGAGTTATGGCTGCAAACACCTTCCCGCACCCCTGTTCACCAATTCGGATACTGCCGGTTTCGGGAATTGCATCCGCCTGCGGGGGGATTATCTCCACGTCGGACAATTGGCCTTTGCGCATACGCTTGCGGAGATTCCGCAGCAGCATCGTATCGCTTCCTTTACCGATATGTGGCAGCTGGGGGCCGTCGTGATAGACTCTTCTGCGCGCCATTGTGTCATCCGCGGCTGCGAATTCACCGACTGCGGCGTGGGTATCAAAAGTAACGGGGAGTATACCCTTATCGAGGGGAACCACCTGCACGACTGTACGCGCGTACTCAAACAGTGGAGTTGGGGCCCTATCGCCATCTGGCTCGGTGCGGACCATCAGGAAGTGCGTTACAATGTCATTCGCAACTACCGGGCGGAGGATGCTTCGATTGTTTGGAAAACCGCGGGGCCGCTGGGAGCCGACGGCAGTGCCGTCGAGATTGACGATGGACGTACGCCTAAGCACGATATTGCAATACATCATAATTTCTCGCAGGGGAATCAGGGTTTCCTCGAAGTGACTTACAAGGATGTCGTTACGGCGCCGGATTACGGTGGATTGCACATCTACGACAACATCAGCGACGATTACCAGTCGTTCGCGCTGCTGTGGCATGGCCGGGACTGCTTGTTCGAGCATAACACGATCATCCGCCGCAAACGCAACGGGAACGAGCAGGGGGTATTCCGCATCATGCAGACGGCATCGGCGAATACCGTGTGGCGAAACCTGATCGTAACCGCAGACAGCGTGGTAGTCAGCCGCAACCGTCCCGGAGCCGGGACCGAACTCCGCGATAACTGCTACTGCCCGCTTGGGGGACGCCTTCGCCCGGGGCGTGAACGGGAATCCGGAAAGCCGTTGACGGCATCTCTTGCAATACTTCCCGCTGGTTATGGAGCCCGTTCTACGGATGGACGGAGCCTTTGGTTCGACCGGCTCTGCGATGCGGCTGCTCTGACTTCCTGTGAATCGACAGATCCCGGTATGCCTGCCATTTCGGAGGACGAATCCGTCTGTGTCGTTCTCGCCCGTAACGGCAGGATGGCCGTCACGTTCGAAAATCTTGCTCCGCAGGATACGACAGTTGTTTATGCGTGTGAACAACTCAAAACCTACCTTACGCGGATGAGCGGGGCGGATACGGTCGCCTCGGCAGTTGCCGGTAAGATCGTTTTGGCGGCAGGCGGCATTTCCAAAGGTCAAAATTCCCCTCCCCTCGCGAATCCGGGGACCGGAGATAGTTACTCCATAACCGTCAGCGGCGGCGATATCCTGCTTTGGGGCGAATCGCCCCGGGCCTTGCTTTGTGCCGTTTACGGTCTGTTGGAGCGCTTGGGATGTTGCTGGCTGGCACCTGACTACGACTTCTATGAAGGTGCGGCCGAGGTGGTTCCGGAGACGGAAGCCTTGGTCTATTCCGGTCCAGAGCGGGTTGTGGTGAAGCCGGTGCTGCCCAGCCGTAAGATTTATGTCGAGGAGGGGCTTTCGCATGATGAGCGAAATCTCCGTCAACTGGTGGAGTGGATGCCCAAGGCGGGTTACAATACGCTGGTGGTGCCGATCGACTATCAGGGCAAGGGGCGCGTGATGTGGGATAAGATGCGCAGCTTTCTCATGCCGGAGCTTCGCAGGCGCAGCATAACGCTCGAAGTCGGCGGCCACGGCTATCAGAATTTTCTGAACGCTTCGTCCGACGGCGGAGCACTGTTCGGCGCACACCCCGAATGGTTCGGTATGGACGAGCAGGGGGAACGCCGCCGCGAACCGCGTTATGTGATCTGCACGTCGCAGTCCCGGGCCGAGGAGTACCTGATCGACTCCGTTAAAGGTTATCTGCGGGCGCATCCCGAAATTGATACTTTTGCATTCTGGCCGCCCGACGGTGCAAAATGGTGCCGTTGTGAAGCCTGCCGGGCGCTTGGCTCCGATTCGGAAAAGCATGTCCGGCTGGTCAACCGTGTGGCCGAGGCGCTGCGGGAGGAGTTTCCGCATCTTCGCGTAGAGTGTCTCGCTTATGAGGTGTATCTCGATCCTGCCCGTAAAAACGTTCTTTCACCGGCTGTAATGGTCGATTTCTGTCCCATTGATCAATGTTTCGAAACGCAGATCGACGACGCGGCGAATCCGAAGAACCGAATGTATGTCACGGCTTTTCGACAGTGGCGCGACCGTTTCGACGGACAGATCAACCTTTATTCCTATTATCGCAAATACGCCTGGCGGAGTCTTCCGCTGGTGCTACCGCATTATATTGCCGATGATGTGAGGTGGTATGCGGCCAACGGTGCGTCGGGAGTGAGCATCTACGGTGAACCCGGCGACTGGGCCGCCTACGAGGTCAACCATTACTTACTGGCGCGTGTTGCTGCAAATCCGGCACTCGACGTTGATTCGCTACTGTGCGGCTTTACGCAGGCGCGTTACGGCCGTCATGCGGCATTTGCGCGCGAAGTTCTCGACCTCTTCGAACGGCTTCCGCGGTGCGGAGCCGCTATTCCCAATACGACACTCAAAACCGTCGCCGAATACGACGGCTGGCTTGCCGAAATTGACGCGGTTGCTGCCGGGCTTGCCCGGAGAATACGCGGGAACGACACTTATTCCCGTGCCCTGAGGCGTTTGTCCCTGTCGCTGGAATACTTGCGTGATGAATTCGCTCTTTGCCGGCTGCGTGCGGCGGGTGGTTCCGCGAAGGATGCCCAGGATATGATCGACCGGATGGTCCGCTGGGCCGATTCCTGTGCGAATCGGGGTGTGGTGGTTACTCGCAACTTTACCGCTTCGCGTCTCGGGTGGCGTCATGGGATAAAACGCTGATTATAAAATAAAACCAACAATTACGACCGATATGAATTCAAGTTTGTTTACTCCGGTTTCATCCTGTCTGCTGCTCTGTACGTCGCAGGCCGGCATGCCGTGTCGTGCTGCCGATCTTCCCGGGCGGAACGATCCGCGTCCCAACGTCGTCCTGATCTATGTCGACGATATGGGTTACGGTGATCTGAGCTGTTACGGCCATCCTACCATCCGAACTCCGCACATCGACCGCTTGGCGGCCGAAGGGGTGAAGATGAATTCTTTCTATGCGCCTGCGGCGGTGTCATCGCCTTCACGGGCGGGACTGCTCACGGCGCGCTATCCGGTGCGTTCAGGTATGTATGGCGACCGTGAGAGCGTGCTTTTTCCCGATACTCCGCGGGGACTTCCTGAAGAGGAGGTCACCCTCGCCGATGTGATGCGTGAAGCGGGTTACGCGACGGCACTCATCGGCAAGTGGCATCAGGGACATGCGCATCCTTACCTGCCCGACGACAACGGGTTCGACTATTTCTATGGTCTCTATTCGCCCAACAATTACCGGACGCTTCCTTTCATGGAGAACGAGACGGTGCTTCAGGAACATGCCGACCGGCCCAATCTGACGCAGATGTATACCGAGCGGGCCCGGGAATATATCCGGGAACACCGCGACGAACCTTTCTTTCTTTTCTTGTCGCATGCCTATCCGCATCTGCCGGTCATGGCTTCGAAGCAGTTCGAGCATGCCAGCCGCGCCGGACGCTACGGCGATGCTGTGGAGGAGCTCGATTGGAGTGTGGGCGAGGTAATGAAATGTCTGCGCGAGAACGGTTTGGACGAGAATACGCTGGTGATCTTTACCAGCGATAACGGTCCGGCCATCAAATTCACGCCCAACAATGGCGGCAGCGCAGGCCACCTGCGCGGCGGCAAGGGCAGTGGCTGGGAAGGAGGATTCCGCGTACCGGGGATTTTCCGTTTCCCGGCAGATATTCCGGCCGGAAGTGTCTGCATGGAGATCGGCACCCAGCTCGACTTACTGCCGACCATTGCTTCGCTGTGCGGTGCGAAAGTTCCGGAGGACCGCCCTATCGACGGAGTGGATCTGATGCCGATGCTGACCGGAAAGCAGCAGTCCGTCCGCAGTGAATTCGCTTATTACCGGGGCAGCCGTCTGGCAGCCTTGCGTAAGGGCCGGCACAAGGCGATCTTCGAAGTGCCGGGTGATTGGTATACCCAAACGCCTTATTTGCAGGATACGGCTCGGGTCGAATTGCTGATCTTCGACCTGGACCTGGACCCGGGTGAGAAACGGAACATCGCTCCTAAGCGTCCGGAACTGGTGGAGAAGTTCATGCAGCTGCGCCGGAAATACATGCGTGAGGTGAATGTCGCACCCTCGATCAATGACGAACGTCCGTTCGGGTCGCACAATACCTGAAGCGGCGTGTTTCACGGAAACTACAAACCAAAAAATAAATGAACCATGGTAAAATTTACGAAAGCTGCTTTACGTGTCGCTTTTCTGTCGTTGCTGATGGTCCTGCCGTTGTGGGCGGGGGCGCAGGAAGGGCCGTTGTTCAAGGTGACAGGCAAAGTTACCGATAATGCGGGAGAACCGGTTATCGGCGCATCAGTGGTTGTGGTCGGTACTACGCGGGGCGTCTCTACGGACCTGGTCGGCGCCTATACGATCGAGGTCAGGCGCGGCGAGTCGCTGCGGTTCAGCTATCTCGGAATGACCGATCAGACGATCGCCGTACATGCCCAAAAGACCATCGATGTCACGCTTCAATCCGAGGCTCTCAATGTCGAGCAGGTCGTGGTGGTCGGTTACGGCGTGCAGAAAAAAGAGAGTGTGGTAGGAGCCATCACCCAGGTCAAGGGCGAACGACTTCAAAGCACGGGCGGCATGACATCGCTTTCGAGTGCTCTGAACGGACTGGTTCCGGGTCTCACGGCCCTTTCGTCGAGCGGCAAGCCGGGTGAAGAGGAGGCGCAGATACTCATCCGCGGCATGTCGTCGTGGACCAGTTCGGCTCCGTTGATTTTGGTGGATGGCATCGAGCGCCGCATGGAGGATGTGGACGTGAACGAAATCGAGTCGATGTCGGTGTTGAAGGACGCTTCGGCTACGGCCGTCTACGGTGTGCGGGGCGGTAATGGTGTCATCCTCATCACGACCAAGCGCGGCGTGGAAGGAAAGATGAGCCTGAACGTCTACGCACATACCACGCTGAAAACCATTTCGAAGATCCCGACGCTGCTATCTTCTTACGAGGGGCGTGTGGCGCGGAACTTCGCCGTTGAAAATGCCTTGGGTGCCAAACCCGAGTTATGGTCCTATATTACGACGATGAACGAACTGAAAAAATTCCGTTCGGGTTCCGATCCCTATCTCTATCCCAATGTGGACTGGCAGAGCGAAACGCTCAAAAAGTTCGCTTGGTCGCACAAAGCCGGTGTGGATATCAGCGGCGGTACCAAATTCGTGAAATATTACGGATTCCTTTCGTATCTCTACGACGGAGATATTCTCCGCGGTCGGGATTTCGGGCAGGGATATGTTCCCAAGAACGATTTCCAGCGAATCAACGTACGCAGTAATTTCGACTTTCAGATAACCCCTTCGACAGTGGTCAGTGCCGATATCGACGTGGTCGTCGGGCAGGAGCGCACCGTGGGCGCCAATGCCACTACTTTGTGGAAGGGCGTATGGCGCAAGGCCCCCGACGAATATCCGGTCCGTTACGAGGACGGCACTTTCGGCAACGACAAGGCCAAGACCGATACGGAAAACACCGTGGAGGTGCTCAACTATTCGGGGCAGAACGTGGAGGTGCGGACCGATGCCAACGCTTCGCTCAAACTTAAACAGAATCTGGGTATGTTGGTGAAGGGGCTTTCGCTCAACGCCATCGCCAATTTCCGCAACTATTACACCTCCACGGGACCCAATATTTCGGGGGATCGCGCGCTGACCAAGTACGTCGATCCGCGTACGGGAGCCGTTACATGGAACTATCCGGGAACTTACAACAGTGCTACCCACGGGTTCGATTACTATCCCAATCAGGTGAAAGTAAGCACCTCGACAGCCGATAAGCAAGTCTATCAAGATCAGCTCTATCAGGTTTCGCTCAACTTCAAACGTTCTTTCGGCGAGGGGCATGACGTGACGGGGCTGTTGCTTTTCAAACGCCAGCAGTATGCCAAGGGCAGTGCATTCGCTTCGTACCGCGAGGAGTGGGCGGCGCGTGTGACCTACGGATTCAAAAACCGTTATCTGTTCGAGGCTAACGGCGCCTACAACGGTTCGGAGAAATTCGGTCCGGGCAACAAGTTCGGGTTCTTTCCTTCGGTGGCCGGCGGCTGGGTCATTTCGAATGAAAAGTTCTTTCGGGAACGCGTGAAATTCGTTGACTTCCTGAAAGTACGTTATTCATGGGGTATCGTTGGCAGCGACGAGGGTATCGCCAAATGGCTTTATTCGACCCAGTGGGCCAAAAAGAACAACGAAGGCGTTTTTGGCTATCCGATCGGACAGGCTCCGAATTTTTCGAGCGCTGAAGTGAAGGTGATCGGAAATCCCGACGCCCAGTGGGAGACCGCTTATAAGAACGATGTCGCTTTGGAAACCACGTTGTTCAACGGCATGTGGAAACTCGGATTTGACTATTACTGGGGCCGCCGTACCAATATCTTCATCAGCGGGGATCAGCGGGCCGTACCGCCCTGGTTCGGTGCGTCCGCAGTCTCGGCCAATATCGGCGAGACCAAAAACAGCGGTTGGGAGTTGGAAACCACGGTTCGCGGCAACATAGGCACGGACTGGTCGTATCAGGTCGGAGGTTCCGTCTCCTATGCCAAAAACGAGGTTGTTTTCCGCGAAGATCCCGAACTGGCGCCCGATTATCAGAAAAAGGCTGGCAAGCCGATCAACCAGCCTACGGGAATTCCCGGAACGGGTATCATCCAGAGTTGGGACGACATCTATACTCATGTGGGTGTGGACAATATGACCGGGTACGTGCCGGGCAACTACGCCCTGCTGGACTATAACGGCGACGGTGTGGTGGATGGTCAGGACAATGTCCCCTGCGATTACAACCACTATCCGCTTTATTCGTTCTCTCTCAACCTTTTCGTGGGCTGGAAGAATCTCTCTCTTTCGGCGCTGCTGGTGGGGCAGACTGACGTTTCGCGTCAGAATACCTATGAAGAGTTCCCCTCGCCCTCTTATTCGACGGCCATCGACCGCGATACGTGGGAGAATATGTGGATTCCCGGTTATAACGACAGCGGTTCGATCCGACATATATCGTTCATGAATTCGAACCGTTCGCTCTATGCGTCGCAACTCCAACGTGCGGACGGAACCCTGTGGCGGCTGCAATCGGCCGAGCTGAGCTATACTTTCAACGGGCCTAAACTCAAAAAGACCGGCATCCAGTCGATCCGTCTCTATCTGGCCGGCAACAACCTCTGGCTTTACTCCCACATGAGCGACGACCGCGAGGCCAATGCCACCCGTGCCAAGGAGAGCCATTCCGCCCAATATCCCAAACTGAAACGCTACACGTTCGGTGTAAACATCAAATTTTAAAGGAGAAGGACCATGAAAAAGATACTATTACTGTTGCTTGCTGCCCCGCTGCTCTTTTCCTGCGAGGATTATTTGGAGCGGACGCAGAAATCGGACTTGGACGAAGAGCAGATTTTCGGCAGTTACCAGAATTTTACGGGATTCATCGACAATCTCTACGGGAAAAAACTCGTGCGTTATATCGACCAGGCTAATTGTGCGTGCCTCGATATGGGCGACGACGTTTATGGCTCGAAGGATTTCATCGCTTCGCAGACCTTTCCGCAGGGTAATTACTGGTGGATCTGGACCAATACGTGGCAGAATATGATTACCGAATCCTCGTCCGGCGGCAACTACGGTTTCTGGAACGGCTGGGAACAGATCCGTATCTGCAACCAGGGTTTCAAGAATCTGCACCTGTTGGTGGGCGCCACCGACGAACAGGTCCGGCTCATCAAGGGACAGCTCCATTTCTTCCGGGCCTGGTACCATTTCGAACTTGCCCGCCTTTGGGGAGGGCTTCCCTATATCGACCGTTTTTTGGAGCCGAGCGACAACATGCGCTTTCCGCGACTGTCGTTCAAGGAGACGCTTCTGCGTATTATCGACGATCTGAACGAGGCTGCGGAGTGTCTGCCCGTCGATTGGAATCAGACCCAGCAGGGGATTGCAGCTCCCGACGCCTATCTGGGGCGTGCGACCCGGGGCGCGGCGCTTGCGCTCAAAGCGCGAGCCTATCTTTATGCTGCGAGTCCGCTTACGACCCGCATCGAAAAAGGGGTGGCTGAATATGATCCTGAATTGTGTGAAGAGGCTGCCAAAGCCGCTTATGAGGTCATCAAGCTGGCCGATCAGGGTGTTTACAAACTGGTGGAGTGGAAGGATTATTCCAAAAATTTCATCAATAATACGACGGAGCAGCGTGTGGTTTACACCAAGGAGTATATTTGGTTCAAACTCACCACTGCACGCGGCAATAGTCAGTTGGTGCGTATCGGCAATATCCATAACTCGCAGCGTTTCGAGGGTAAGGGACAGGTGACGGCCGCCACGCAGAACATGGTGGATATGTACGAAACGAAGAAAGGGCTTCCGATCGACGATCCCGACAGCGAGTACGATCCCATGAATCCGTGGGCCGACCGCGATCCGCGTCTGTTGCAGACGATTCTGGTCGACGGTGTCAAGTGGGTGGCTACAAGCAATATATCACCTGCGGCGGATGCCTATGTGCAGCTTTATTCGGCGGGCGGCTCGGGTGCCGGGAACGGCAAGGACATGAATTCCGGTTCGGGATCGCTGACCGGATACCTGATCCGCAAATACATTCCCTACAAGGCCAATAAGTTTGATAAACAGACCGCGAACTACCAGTTCGGCATTCCTTATATCCGGCTTGCCGAGATGTACCTGATTTATGCCGAAGCAATCAACGAAGTCTGTCCATCGCCGACTGCTGTTCCTTCTTGGGCGCCCCTAAGCGCTGTTGAGGCTGTGAACATCGTCCGCCGCCGTGTGAAACTGCCTGTCGACGAGGATGTCGCCAAGCCCTATGAACTCTATACCTACGGCGGCGAATCGCTGCCCGACGTGGCCGCGAAATTCACGGCCGACCGCGAGACCTTCCGCAAGCGGATCTGGAATGAACGTTCCGTGGAACTGGCTTACGAGGGACACCGCTGGTACGACATCCGCCGTTGGTACGTGGCGCACCTGCCCGAATACAAGATCCGCTACAAGGGCGTATTCGACAAGCAGCACACGTATTTCAGAAAAGAAGTGGTTTGCAACGGCGTATTCGACCAGAAGCACTACTGGCTTCCCTTCAAACGCACCGATGTACAGCAGTATGAAGGCTTTACGCAGAATCCGGGTTGGAACTAACATTTAACGCGAAAAGTTATGAAAATCAAGATTATAATCATGTGTTTCCTTTTGCTGGCGTCAGGCCTTTTCCAGCCTGTATCGGCCCAACGGAAGCAGCGGAAACAGCAACCGGTACAGATCACGCTCTCGTCGAGAATCGTCGGGGCGGGGGGACAGCCGGTCGTCGGAGCCCTCGTCTACACCAACGAAGGCAAGACTGTCTCCCGGAGCGACCGGTCCGGGGCCTTTGCCGTGAAGGCGGAGCCGCAGGAAATGGTGCTTATCGAGGCTGACGGGTACGAACCGATGACGGTTGCGGCTGCCGACATCAACAAAGGTTCCGTCATGCTCTCTGCCAGTGCTTACCAATCCGGAAAAAGCGATGAAGTGGATGTGCCGTTCGTGCCCCTCAAACGTCGCAATGTCATTGGCGCCGTGGATCAGGTGAATGTCGACAAACTCCGCGACACCTACTATGCCGACGATTGGCTGAGCTATCTCCAGACCTCCGGAACCGGTATTTTCGATGCCGCCAATATCCGTTATGCGGGTAACGTGGTCGTGATCGACGGCATGATGAAGGGCGACGAAGGGCTTTCGTTCGCCGATTACCTCTCGCCCGACGAAATCGAGTCGATCAGCGTGCTGAAGGATGCCTCGTCGCGGATTCTCTACGGAGGCACCGGCCAGGGCGTCATCAACATCCGCACCAAGCGCGGTACGCCGCTGAAGAACTACCTGAACGTGCGTTATGAGTATTCGCTGGCGCGGCCGATCAAATATCCCGATTATATGGGGGCCGCCGACTATATGACCCTCTATAATGAGGCGCGTCGCAACGACGGACTGACGGATCGTTACGACGGGATGACGATTCAGAATACACGGATCGGATTCGACCCTGTGCAGTATCCCGACGTGGATTTTTACAACCGCGATTTCCTGCGTAACGTGAAACAGTCGCACAAGGCGGCCGTCGAAGTAGGCGGTGGCAACCGGATCGCATCGTACTATTTCTTGTTGGGTTACGACTATGACAAGTCGTTGCAAAAACTGGGCGAAGCGGCTGACGAGGGCGACAATACGTTCCGTGCTCGTGGTAACGTGGATGTGAAGATCACCGACTACCTGCGTGCCAAGGTCGATATGACCGTCGTGCTCAACAGCAATTACGTTTCCAAGGGTGATTTCTGGTCGATGGCCTCCACGCGGCGTCCCAACCAGTTTGCGTTCCTGATTCCGATCGACCGGGTTGCAGCCGGGGATATGGACCTGGTGGAGGAGGCCCGCCAACAAAAATCGCTTATCGACGGCAAATATCTGCTTGCCGGAGACCATGTCTACACCACTAATGTTTACGGCGATAAGGTGCTTGCTGGTTACGACAAGCTCACGAATCGGGCGGCCAATGTCAACATCGGCTTCGACGTGGACCTGAAAGGTATCACGCCGGGCCTGACGTTCAGTACCTATGGTGGTATCGACAACAACAATGTCTACATGATTTCGCAGACCAACAAGTATGCGGTCTATACTCCCTTGTTCGAGATCAGCACGACGAGCGACGTGGACCGGATTCACCTGACCAAGCAGGGCGAGAACAATTTCGTCGGGGCGCAGTCCATCGGCAAGGTGGACATGAACCGCAAGATCGCTTGGTACAACGTGCTCAATTACAGCCGGGTCTTCGGCGGTGAACACGATGTGAACGTTACGGCTACGCACCGCATGAGCAGTTATGTGACCCAAGGGCAGATCTATTCCAAAAAACAACTGGACTATGCCCTGCGTGCGAATTACATGTACCGGAATCGCTACATCGCGGAGGTGGGCCTCGCGGCTATTGCTTCGCCCTTCCTTCCGGCCGATCACCGTTGGGGCGTGGCCAGCAGCTATGCGTTGGGGTGGATCGTTTCCGAGGAGAAGTTCATGCGCAACAGCGGTATTGATTTCCTGAAAATAAAGGCGAGCTTCTCCAACCTCAAATCCGATCCCACCGACTACAACCTTTCGCGCGATACTTACAAGATCGGTAATAAGCACACTTACAACGACGGTTCGAACAGCAATAACTTCCTGCCCGTCGTGCTGGGAAATCCCAATCTGACGTTTGCCGACGTCTATGAGTTGAATGCCGGTTTCGAAATGGCTCTGCTGAAACGTTCGCTTTATGCTGAAGTGAACTATTTTCAGCGTCGCAAGACGGGGCTGATCGCCCGGACCGTCAATGAGTATATGGGTGTCGTCGGCGGCAGTGATTTCATCATGAGCCGCAATTACGGTATATCCGAAGGGCGTGGTTTCGAAATCTCGCTTGCTTACAACAAGCGTTTCGATCCTGACTGGTCATTGTCGGTCAAGGCCGGTATGGTCTATTACAGCGCCAAGAATATGAAAATCGACGAACTGAATTACGGCCCTGGATTGGAGTATAACCAGAAGACGGACAAGAGCCTCTCCGCATTGTGGGGATACGTTGCCGACGGATTCTACACGCAGGAGGAGATAGACCGGATCAATGATCCCGCCGACAAGACACTTGCCAAACCCTCTTTCGGTACGGTGCGGGCCGGTGATCTGAAATATCGCGACTTGAACAGTGACGGCGTGATCAACGACCGCGACCAGAAGGTGATCGGTGATTCGCGCAGTACTTGTGATTACCGCTTCGCGCTGACGCTGCGCTGGCGCAATTTCTCGTTCTACGCCCAGATGCGTGCGCAAACCGGCGGTTCGCAGTTCCTTTCGGGCGATTACTACCGGGTCAGCGGCGAGATGAAATACCCCTCTTACTTGATGAAAGCACGCTGGGCCTACGATCCCGAACGCGGTATCGACACCCGTTCGACGGCGACTTATCCCCGGTTATCGACCACGGGCAACGTGCACAATTTCCAGAATTCGACCTTCTGGGTTTCGGCAACCGGTTTCTTCAAGATCCCTGTCGTGCAGTTGACCTATCACCTGAGCGAACGTGTCGCCCGCAAGATCGGCATGAAGAGCCCGAACGTCTATTTCCGGGCGAACAACTTGTTGACGCTCGCTCCTGAAAAGGAGAAACTGTTGTTGAATATCGGGGCCGAACCTGCCTATACCTGGTTCGCTCTGGGATTTAAGGCTAATTTTTAAATTTCAGCACCATGAAACTGAAAAAACTGACCATCATAGCAGCCCTGTCTGTTCTTGCGGGGACGACCGGATGCACCGATTTTGTCGAGCCGGGCAAGGACAATGTGCTCACCCGTGAGGATGTCATTGCGAATCCGGTTCTGGCCGAAGGCATCTTGTTGAAAGCCTACGACAACCTGCCCACCACGCTCAACTATACGGAAGTGGCTGTGGACGACGCCCATTCGAACAACATTTCCAATGGTTACATGCTGGCCGCTCTGGGGGCCTGGCGTTCGACGAGCGATCCCTTTTCGCAGTGGCGGAATTATACGCAGATCGCTTATATCAACTATTTCCTCGATCGGATCGTTGACGATGTGAAGTGGTCTTATACTTCCGAATGGCGTGCCGAGCACTTCCCCAACCGGCTCAAAGGCGAGGCATATGCGCTGCGTGCCTACCACCATTCGCTCATTCTGCAAGCGCATGCCGGCCGATCTTCTTCGGGGGAGTTGCTGGGCGTGCCTTATATGGATTGCTTCATCTCCTCGAAACAGGAGCAGGACGGTTTGCAGCGGCTTCCGTTCACGGAATGCGTCGGAAAGATCGAAAAGGATATCGAACGGGCGTTGCAACTGTTGCCCGATCGCTATGAGAACGCCCCGACCGGTACGCCCGACAAGGAGGATTACGATGCTGTTTACGGTTCGCGCAATACCAACCGTATTTCGGGACTGGCCATGAAGATGCTGCGGGCACGAGTACGGTTGCTTGCGGCGAGCCCGGCGTTCAACCCGGCGAACAATACCGTACTGTGGGAGAAAGCAGCTGAATCTGCGGCTGAGGTTATCGACGCTTTCGGCGGATTGAGCAACTTGACGCCCAACCGCGTGGTCTTCTACCTCGATAAGAGTAATAAAGATATCCTCTGGCGGGAAGATTACACCAACAGCAGTAATCTCGAAAAAGCGCAATTTCCGCCCAGTCTCAACGGCAGCGGGCGTGTAAGCCCTTCGCAGAATTTCGTAGACGCCTTCCCGATGAAGTCGGGTTATCCGATCGATGCCGACGGTTCCGGGTTCGACAAACGGAATCCCTTCGAAGGACGCGATCCCCGGCTGGCCCAGTATGTCATCTACAACGGAATGGTATTCAAGGGTTCGGTCATCAATACTGTCGATCATCCCAGCAACGGCATCAATCGCACGGAGTATTCCACCTGTACGGGTTATTACCTGCGGAAATTCACCAACGAATCGGTGAGTCTCGAAACGGGGAATGTGGTCCCGGCCATCCATTTCAATACGCTGATGCGTTTTACCGAGGCGTTTCTGATCTATGCCGAAGCAGCCAATGAAGCCTGGGGGCCGGACGGAACGGGCCCGAACACCTATTCGGCCAGGGATGTGATGGCGAAATTACGCGAAACGGCCGGTCTCGACCAGCCCGACTCCTACCTGGCTTCGATCACCTCGCCGGCTGACATGCAACGGCTGATTCGCAACGAACGCCGTCTTGAACTCTGTTTCGAGCAGGTCCGTTTCTGGGATGTGCGCCGCTGGCTGGACTACGATGCCATGAACGCTCCGGTGCGGGGAACTTTCGACGGCGGCCTGACGGCTGTCGATGTCAAGGAGCGTGTTTTCGAACGTTATATGATCTACGGACCCATCCCCAACGACGATGTGGTGAAGGGTTTGATCCAGAACGACGGATGGAATTGATAAATTTCGGAAAAATGAAAAAGATATTTGCTTTCCTGTCGGCAGCCGTGCTGTTGAGTGCCTGCCATAACAAACCCTTCGATTACGAGGATTTCGACTATCAGACGGTCTGCTTCCCGTTTCAGTATCCTGTCCGGACGCTTTCGCTGGGCAACGACGTGCTCGACAACTCGCTGGACCGGGCCCACAAATTCAATATCGGCGTCGTGCTGGGCGGAGTCTACATCCACAACGACATTTCGCGCCGGGTCTATTACGAAGTGGACGAATCGCTGGTGAGCGACAACCTTTATAACCAAAACGACGAACGGATTCGGGTCCTGCCTTCGCGCTATTACAAACTTTCGACCGATGGCAGCGTCGAGATTCCCCAAGGCAAGCTCAACGGTCTGATTACGGTGCAGCTCGCTGATGAATTCTTCGACGATCCCGATGCCCATAAGGGGGTCTACGTGATTCCGATGCGCATCACCGAAGCCGACCGGATCGATTCGGTCCTTTCGGGGCGGGCTGCCGTGGCCAATCCCAACCTGCACGAGGCTGCCCATTGGGAGATTACGCCGAAGAACTACACCCTGTTCGGGGTGAAATATGTCAATCCCTACCACGGCAAGTGGCTGCGCCGCGGTGCGCTGGTCGTGAAGAATCCTGCCGGCGAGGAGATCGACCGGATCGTTTACCGCACCGCCGACCTGGAGCTAAACGAAACGGTCAGCCTGACGACTGTTTCGATGAGCGACGTCGTGGGCGGCTGGCAGATCAAGGGGGAGAAATTCGCGCTGCGGCTCTCTGTGACCGACGGTGAGATCACCGTTTCGTCGCAGGAGAATGCTGCCATCGACGTTGCGGGAACCGGCCGGTATGCGGAGAACGACGCCGAGTGGGGCGGTACCGTCGAGAAGCCCCGCAAGCGCGATGTGCTCTACTTGAAATATGCTTACGACCGGGCCGACGGTAACAAATGTGAGGTATGCGACACGCTGGTCTTCCGCGACCGCGCTATCGTCTTCGAAGATAACAGACCCAAGATAAAATGAAACATTTCGGATTGAAATCCCTCCTTTGCACCGCTGCCGTGCTGCTATTCGCTGGCACGGCGCCGGCGCAGGGACAGACCCCCGCGAAGAAATACCGTGCCTATCTCGTGTCGAACGCCCATTTCGACACCCAGTGGCGCTGGGACGTACAACGGTCGATTGACGAATTCCTGCTGAACACGCTGGACCAGAATTTCCAGCTGTTGGAGGATTATCCCGGTTATCTCTTCAATTTCGAGGGCGCCGTCAAATACGCCTGGGCCAAGGAGTACTATCCCGAGCGTTACGAGCGGTTGAAAAAATACGTGGCCGAGGGGCGCTGGCACCTGACCGGCAGTACGTGGGACGCCACGGACCCGAACGTGCCTTCGGCGGAGTCCTTCTTCCGCAACGTTTTGCTGGGACAGGAGTTCTTCAAGTCGGAATTCGGGCGGAAAGCGACCGATATTTTCTTGCCGGACTGTTTCGGATTCGGATATACGCTGCCTACGATTGCCGCCCATTGCGGGCTGATCGGGTTCTCAACCCAGAAGCTCGGTTGGCGCACGCGGCCTTTTCACGGGGATAAGAAATATCCTTTCCAGATCGGATTGTGGCGCGGTGTTGACGGTGCACAGGTCATGGCGGCGCTCGACGGCGGGGGATACGGTTGGAATCCCACGGGCGACCTGACCCGGAGCGAGGAATTGGTCCGGCGCGCTGAAGAGAGCGGGATCGGAACGGCATACCGTTATTACGGGACCCGTTCCACCGAGAAGCGCGGCGACAGGGGAGGTTCTCCGCTGCCGCGCACTGTGCGAAACCTGTTCCGTTATCTCGGAAGTGACGGGCCGGTGGAGCTGATCGTGGCCCGGGCCGATCAGTTGTATAAGGACTATCTGCCTTTTTCGGAGCATCCCGAACTGCCCGTTTACGACGGGGAGTTACTGATGGACGTTCACGGTACGGGTTGTTATACGGCCCATTCGGAACTCAAACGTTTCAACCGACGTAGCGAACAACTGGCCGATGCTGCCGAGCGTAGCAGTGTGATAGCCGACTACCTCGGAGCATTTGATTATCCGAAACAGGCGCTTGACGAGGAATGGCGGCGTTTCATCTGGCATCAGTTCCACGATGACCTGACCGGTACAAGCATTCCTCGCGCTTATGAATTTACGTGGAATGACTATCTGATTGCCCAAAGTCGTTTTGCCGACATGACTCAGACGGCCACGGGGGCTGTCGCATCGCTGCTTGATACCCGTACCAAAGGGGAGCCCGTCGTGGTCTACAATCCGTCGGCTTACCGCAATCGCACGCTTGCCGAGGCGGAGGTGGCTGTTCCGGCAGGTTGGGAAGGGGTTTCGGTCTATGGACCCGACGGCCGCCGCGTTCCGGCACAGGTGCTTTCGGTGCATGAAGGCCGTATGCGGTTCTTGTTCGCTGCCGACGTGCCTGCGGTGGGATATGCCGTCTACGACGCGCGCCCCGTGCGCCGGGCGTTCTCGGGCGGTGTGTTGAAAGCTTTCGGACGGACGGTGGAGAATCGTGTTTACCGCGTTTCACTCGACGAACGGGGCGACATCGTTTCGGTCTTGGACAAGCGGTATGGCCGGGAACTGGTTGGCAAAGGCGGATTCTTCGGTCTCGTGGCTTTCCCGGAAAACAAGTCGGACCGCTGGCCCGCCTGGGAGATACTCAAAGAGGTCGTGGACCGCCAGCCCGAAAGAGTGGGCGAGTGTGCCGAGATCACTGTCGAGGAGTGCGGACCGCTGCGGGCGACGCTTCGCGTGGTGCGTCGTTACGGAGCCTCGGAAATCGTTCAGCGTATTTCACTTACAGACGGTGCTGTGGACGACCGTATCGACGTATGCACGGAGGTTGACTGGCGGTCGCCGCGTACCTTGCTCAAAGCGCAGTTCCCGATGAGTTTCGAAAGTCCGAAGGCTCGTTACGACTTGGGAATCGGCACGGTCGAGCGAGGCAATAATACACCGACACAATACGAGGTCTATGCCCAGCATTGGGCCGGAATGGGTACGCCGGACGGTTGCTATGGAGTCGCGGTGCTCAATGATTGCAAATACGGCTGGGACAAACCTTCCGACGACAACCTGCGCTTGACGTTGCTTCACACCCCGACGGCCGACGGTGAATATTTCCCGTTTCAGTCTGCGCTCGACATCGGGCATCACCGTTTCACCTACTCGATTGTGGGGCATGCGGGCGATTACGTCGTTGGGGAGATTGTCCGCAAGGGCGAGCAGCTCAACCAGCGGTTGCTGACCTTCTCCGCACCCCGGCATGCCGGGGTGCTGGGGCGCAGCTACGGTTTTGTCGGATCGTCTGATGACGGAGTGGCGGTCAAAGCCGTGAAGAAGGCTGAGGACGGCGACGGATATATCGTCCGCGTCTATGAGACCGCGGGCGCTGCGCGGCAGGCCCGGCTGAAATTTCCTTCGGAGATAGTTTCCGCCGAGGAGGTGAACGGGATCGAAGAGCCCGTAGGCCCTGCGCTCTTTACCGGGCGAGAACTGTTGGTTTCGGTCGGTCGTTACGCTCCGAAAACCTATCGTGTGCGGCTGGCGGAGCCAGCCGCCCGGGTTCCGGAATACGGGCAGAAACAGGTGGCACTGCCGTTTAATGCGACGGTGATCTCGTCCGACGCTTTTTGTGCGCTGGCGAATATGGATTCGCTGTGGAACTCCTATTCCGGAGAATTGCTGACCCGGCGGGTCGTAGCGGACGGGATCGGTTTCCGTATCGGTGAACCCGATTTCGGGAACGCTGTTCGTTGTAGCGGACAGACGATCGCCCTGCCTGCGGGCGGTTACGACAAACTCTACCTGTTGGTAGCCTCTTCCGAGGGCGACCGCGATGCGGTCGTGGAGGTCGATGGCGTGAAACATGCTATCTGGGTGCCTTATTATTCCGGATATTATGGACAATGGGGCTGGGCCGATTACGGCACTTCTTACGTGCGTGAAGGGCGTCTGGCTCATGTTGGAACCCATCGCCACAATCCAGCCGACCGCAATGAAGCCTACGTGTTCACCTATCTTTACAAGGTGTGCCTCGAAATACCTCGCGGAGCCCGGGAACTGCGTCTGCCCGACGACCGGCAAGTCGTGCTTTTCGCTGCGACGCTTTCCGACGATCCTTGTTCCGAGGTGCACTACCTGACCGAACCGCGGGAATTACCTTAACAATACCGAACCGATAATAAACTGATAAACCGATGAAAATTCAGAATTATGTAAACCGGGCGCTGTTATTCAACGTTGCAATGATCTCCGCGGCAGGAAGTGCTTCCGCCGCCGGGGCGCAGGGAGCCTCCGAGGATTCCGGTCGTGCGGCGGCCGCTCCGCAGCGACCCAATGTAATCTTCTTCCTGGTGGACGACCTCGGCTGGAGCGACATCGCCTCGTTCGGCAGCCGCTTCTACGAAACACCCAACATCGATGCGCTGGGACGTGACGGTGTGCGCTTCACCAATGCCTATACGACCTGCCACGTCTCCTCACCGGCCCGTGCGAGCATCCTGACGGGGTGTTATCCGGCCACTATCAATATGACCGACTGGCTGCCTGGCCGTCGGGAGTTTCCTTTCCAGCAGTTACGCAACGTGGAGGTCAATCAGGATCTTCCCGCCGGAGTGCCGACCATCGCCGAGACACTGCACGATAACGGCTATCATACGGCCATCATCGGCAAGTGGCATCTGGGCGAAACGGGCTCCACACCCGAGGAGCACGGTTTCGACATGCACATCCCGCACGGTTACTTGAAGGGATGGCCCGCCCGCGGCTATATGGCTCCGTTTGGTATGAACGGCTTCGACGGTGAAAAGGGTGAATATCTCACCGATCGTCTTACGGACGAGGCGCTTCGTTATATCGAGAAGAATAGGAACGAGCCGTTTTTTCTTTTCATGTCTCATTTCGCCGTACACGATCCGATTCAGGGCCGGGCGGACCTGGTGGAGAAATATCGGAAGAAACTGCGCTCGATGCCGCCGTCGGAGCTGCCGCCCTTTATTCTGGAAGGAAACCCCGATGATCCCGATCCTGCTTCGGCCGAAGAGCTGCTGCGCTGTCTGGACGATCCGGCCTATGCTCCTCACAAGGCTTTGCCGCATCGCCGGGTGAAGATCAAGCAGATTCAGGACAATGTGGAGTTTGCGGCGATGGTCGAGAGCATGGACGAAAGTATGGGGCGTATTGTCGCCAAACTCAAAGAACTGGGGCTCTATGAAAATACGGTGATCGTCTTTTTCGCCGACAACGGCGGCATGTCGGCCGCCAATTACGGCGGTCCCAACCGCGTCATCCTGCCCGAGCAGCTCGATATGGCCTATTCCAGTTCGATGCTTCCGCTGCGCGGCGGCAAGGGGTGGATGTACGAGGGCGGTCTGCGCGTGCCGATGGTTGTGAAGGCTCCCGGATCGAAGTCCGGCGATTGCGACGAACCGGTGGTCAGCGTCGATTTCTATCCGACGCTTCTCAGCCTGACGGGAACGCCGCTTCCCCGCGGCAACAGAGCAGAGGGTGTGGATATCTCGCCGCTGCTCCGGAAGAAAAAGATGAAGGACCGTCCCATTTTCTGGCATTTCCCACATTACAGCAATCACGGTTTGCAGAGTCCCGGCGGCGCGGTCCGTTACGGGGACTACAAACTGATCGAATATTATGAGAACGGTACCGTGCAACTCTACGACTTGTCGAAGGACATCAGCGAGAAGCACGACCTCGCCGCTCGGATGCCCGAAAAGGTTGAAGAGCTGAAACGTATGCTCCATGAGTGGCGCGAATCGGTCGGGGCACGTATGATGCCCGAAAACCCGAATTTTGATGCCCGCATTGCAGCCAAACGCGAAGCCGAAGTCTGTCCCGACCGCTGGTGGCCGATGTTTACGCAGTACGACGGCGGCCTGTTCGGCGAACGGATGGATTTGTGGCGTAACCATCGTTTGTGGTATGTAGCCGGAGAGGATTTCATCCTCAAAGGTTTCGAGTCGCGTCCCGGCAAACATCCGTGGCAGGGCGAACATGTCGGCAAGTGGCTCCATGCGGCGACTCTTGCATATCATCATACCGGTGACAAAAAGCTCAAAGCGGTGCTGGACAGCGTCGTGGAGCGTCTGATCGCCACACAACTGTCGGACGGTTACATGGGAACCTATGATGCCGCTTCGACCTTCATGGCCAAACCCGGCGACGGAACGAAGTACATGTGGGATGTCTGGACGCACCGCTATAATCTTTATGGACTGCTGACCTACGAATCGTTCTTCCCCGATGAGCGGGTGCTGGATGCCTGTCGTCGGATGGGCGACCTGCTGATCGCTACGTTCGGAGAAGGAAGAAACGATCTGACTAAAAACGGCACGCGGGCCGGTATGTCTTCCACGACGCTGCTCGAATCCATTGTGATGCTTTACGAGCGGACAGGGGAACGGCGCTACCTTGATTTTGCCGAACATATCGTCTCCGTGAGCGAAGCTAATGCGGACCTGCACCTGCTGGGCGAGATGCTCACGCCCGGGGCCGATGTGGTGAAACCGGGTGATGGCAAAGCCTACCAATTGCTGTCAAATCTGCTGGGATATTTCCGGTTGTATCAGGTGACGGGCGATGCTCGGTATCTCAAAGCCGTGCAGGCGGCGTGGGGGAGCGTGCGCAAACACCATCTGCTTACAACGGGTGGTGTATGGAGCCGGGCTGCGGAGTATAACGGCAATAAGGAGTGTTTCGCTTATGATACGGCATTCGATCCCCGGCAGATCGTGGTGGAGAATTGCAGTAACGTGACCTGGATTCAGCTCTGCTTGCAGCTTTTCGACCTGACAGGTATGAGCAAGTTCATGGACGAAGCCGAAAGGTGTACTTTCAACGATCTGTTCGGACACCAGCATACGGACGGCGTGGACGGTTGTTACTATACCGCGCCCAACCAAAGCCGTCCGCCTTATGTGAATAAGATTCACTGCTGTAATTCGAGTGCCCCGCGGGCGATGGAGCTTATGGCGGACCATATTGCAGGCGAGATCGATAATTGTTTGTCCCTCAATATGCTGACTCCGGCCGTTGTGACGGTCAATACCAAATTCGGCGGCGGGCAGTTGATCATTTCCGGCAATTATCCATTGGGCGACGAGGTAAACGTTGCGGTGAATATTGCTCGCCAGCCCCATATATACAAGGAGTACGCCATTGAGTTCCGGGTGCCGGTCAACACGCAGCTGAAACGCGTGGAGGTAAACGGTGCAGAGGTGAAATGTACCACCAACAAGCGGGGTTATGTCACGGTCAAGAGAACGTGGAAACCGGGCGACCGGATGCGCATCGTGCTCGATTACCGGCTTCGGGCCGATATTCAAACGGGCGTTGACGGAAAGAAATGGGTTGCGTTCAGCTACGGCCCGCTGGCGTTGGCGCAGCGGATTACCGCCGATGAAAATCCCGAACCTTTCGCCGGCATGGCGTTGGATACGCCCGAAGCGCGCAAAGCTCTGCTTGCCCGATTTGAAAAGAGGATGTCGGACGGGGTTCCGCATTTCACGATCGGGAATACCGGGGTTGTATTGATGCCTTATAGTTATGCCGGCAGCAAGGAGTCGGGGCCCCGAACCTACTTTGCCTTGTAATGATAACTGATAGTACGAGGGACCGAAATAATCCGGTCCCTCGTACTATCAGTTTTTAAGAGGTTTGAACCTGATTCTGAAATGTTAAGTAAAATGTTGTCATGAAATCGGTAATCAAAATTCTGTTTCTGTGTCTGGCGGTGTCGGAAATGTCGTGTGCGGTACAAAAGCCTGTCCGAATTGTTCTTATGCCTGATACGCAAAATTATGCGGAAACCCATCCTGACATTTTCAATTCTCAGACGGAATGGATTGCGGCCCAATGCGACAGCATCGCTTTCGTGCTTCAACAGGGCGATATTACGAACCGTAATGCTGAAAGCCAATGGAAGGTGGCGGTTGAGGCAATGAGCCGCCTCGACGGTAAAGTGCCTTATGTCATGGCTGTCGGGAATCACGATCTGGGATTGAAAGGACGTACGAGGAATCGGGATTCTGGACTTTTCAACCGTTATTTTCCTTATGACAAATATGCCCGGACCAAAAATTTCGGAGGGGCTTTCGAATTTGGGAAAATGGAGAACGTATGGTATACGTTTCGGACGGGAGGTGTGAAGTGGCTCGTATTGTCACTCGAATTTGGCCCTCGAGACAGCGTATTGGCATGGGCCGGAGCCGTCATTGACGCACACTCTCGGCATAAAGTCATTATTAACACACATGCTTACCTCTATTCGGACGATACTCGCATGGGGCCTGGGGACAAATGGCTGCCGGAGAGTTATGGTATTGGAAAAGACAAATCCTCGGGTTCGGTCAATAACGGTGAGCAGATGTGGGACAAGTTGATAGGTCTGTATTCGAACATCGTTTTTGTGTTCAGCGGCCATGTGCTGAACGATGGGACCGGATGTCTGATAAGTGAGGGCGTACATGGAAACCGAGTTTGTCAGATGATGGCTAATTATCAGGCCGGGACCGTTGGTTCGGTGAATGGAGGTAACGGTTTTCTGCGTATTCTGGACATAGATGCGAAAAACGGGAGGGTGGTGGTGAGGAGTTATTCGCCCTATACGGATACTTTCCGGACGGAGCCGGATCACCAGTTCGTCGTAGAAGGGCTTGATTTCAAGCGGTAGTTATGTGGGCATTTCGCATCGAATTCCCGCATGACAAATAACTTGACAAGGCATTCTTTGCGACAATTGTTGTGTCTACGTGAAACGGACCTATGGAAACAGTCGTGTCCTGCTCGTTTAATATAAAAAATGTAACGATCCGATTATCGGATCGTTACATTTTTTAATGCCGCTTCTGTGAAAAAGCAGAGGCATTCATGGGTCGGGAGTCCGGCCTACTGCGGCTGTTTGCCGATGTAGGCCAGGATGCCGCCGTCCACGTAGAGGATGTGGCCGTTGACGAAGTCCGAGGCGTCCGACGCGAGGAACACGGCGGGACCCATCAGGTCTTCGGGCGTTCCCCAGCGGGCCGCGGGGGTTTTGGCCACGATGAACGAGTCGAACGGATGGCGCGAACCGTCGGCCTGACGCTCGCGCAGAGGAGCGGTCTGGGGCGTTGCGATGTAGCCCGGGCCGATGCCGTTGCACTGGATGTTGTACTCGCCGTACTCCGAAGCGATGTTGCGGGTCAGCATCTTCAGACCGCCCTTGGCTGCGGCGTATGCCGACACGGTCTCGCGGCCCAGCTCCGACATCATCGAGCAGATGTTGATGATCTTGCCGTGGCCCTTCTTGATCATCGAGGGGATGACGGCCTTCGAGACGATGAACGGGCCGTTGAGGTCGATGTCGATCACCTGGCGGAACTCCGCGGCGGTCATCTCGACCATCGGGATGCGCTTGATGATGCCGGCGTTGTTGACGAGGATGTCCACGATGCCGACCTCTTTTTCGATCTGCGCCACCATGGCGTTCACCTGCTCCTCGCTGGTCACGTCGCAGACGTAGCCTTTGGCCTCGATGCCCTCGGCCTTGTAGGCGGCCAGACCTTTGTCCACCAGCTCCTGTTTGATGTCGTTGAAAACGATCTTAGCGCCCTGGCGTGCGAAAGCCGTAGCCAGCGCGAATCCGATGCCGTAAGAGGCGCCCGTCACGAGCGCGACCTTACCTTCCAAAGAAAAGTTTACCATAAGAGTATCGTATTGTTTGAGAAATTATTAGTTGTCACTGCATTTCTGCCGGTTGTATTCGCGGTGTTCCACCGCGTATTCAAATCTGACCCACCCCCAAACCCCCGCTTCAGGCAGGGGCTTATCGCATGCGACCGGGATTTCACCCGGAATGCGGATGGACGATTCTTGACTTTTTCGCAACCGGTTCCCATAAAGTCCCCCTTCTTAAAGGGGGATTCAGGGGGATTGTCTGTATTGGGGACTTTCGAAAATAACAGACCGGCGATGCGGGGCGTTGTCCTGTTGACGGTCCGGTTTACTGAAAATCCCCGGATGAATTATTTCAGGTCTGTTATTTTCGAAAAGTCCTGATCGCCGTAGTCGAGGTTCTCACCGCCCATGCCCCAGATGAAGGTGTAGTTGTGGGTCGCTGCGGCGCTGTGGATCGACCATTCGGGCGACAGCACGGCCTGGTTGCCTTTCATCCAGATGTGGCGCGTCTCCTCGACCTCGCCCATCAGGTGGCACACGGCATGCTCCTCGGGGACCTCGAAATAGAAATAGGCTTCCATGCGGCGCGAGTGCACGTGCGCGGGCATCGTGTTCCACACGCTGCCGGGCAGCAGCTCGGTCATGCCCATCTGCAACTGGCAGGTCGGCAGCACCTGATTGACGATCATCTTGTTGATATTCCGGTCGTTCGACCCTTCGAGCGAGCCCATGTGAGCCACCACGGCGTCGGCTTTCGTGACCTTCTTGTCGGGGTAGTTGCGGTGGGCCGTCGTGGAGTTGAAATAGAATTTCGCGGGATTCTTGGCGTCCTTGCTCTCGAAGGTCACCTCGCGGTCGCCCGAACCGAGGTAGAGGGCCTCCTTGTAGCCGAGTTCGAACACCGAGTCGCCGGCCTTCACCACGCCGGGGCCTCCGACGTTGAAAATACCCATCTCGCGGCGGGTGAGGAAGAAGGGGGCTTTCAGCGGGTCGATGGCTTCGAGGCGGAGCGTCTCGGCGACGGGCATCGCGCCGCCGACGATCATCCGGTCGTACATCGAGTAGACCATGTTGACCTCGTCGGCCGAGAATACCTTCTCGATCAGGAAATCGCGGCGCAGGCGCGCCGTGTCGTAACTTTTCGCATCCTGGGGGTGCGCCGCATAGCGGATTTCGTAGTTGGTTTTCATATAAGTCGCTAAATTTTAGTTTGTTGCACTCGTTTTGACTGGGATTGGCGTCGGCCGTCTAAATTGGTTCGCCAATTCCATCCTTGCAAAGGTACGAAAAAAATCCGGAATTGGTTTGCCAAAATGCGGATTTTATCTGCTGTCTCCGTCCGGTCCCGGTCCGTGGGCCGGAAAAATGCGGTCCGAAGTTGCGCACGATCGTTTTTTTTCATATCTTTGTTTCGTGTCCGCAATAGCGGGCCGCTTGATTACATTGGAAATCTGGTAAATTTCATTGGAAAAGTAATCAAGCACATATCCTGCTGTTACGGCGTGCCTGCGCCGGGACTGGCACGGGATATGATTCCTACGTCAGAACGGCGCGGGCTATATGTGCTTATCTCTTTTCCGGTTTACCAGAACCTCCAATGGGATAATGCAACAGTAGTCCGCGTTCGTTTTTCGGGCGCGCTGTAAAAAACGCCGTGTCATGAATTCTTTCACCCATCCCTGCCGTCCCCGCACCAATGACTTTCGCCGCGACGAAGAGCGTCTGCGGTTCGTGCTGCGCGCCTCGGGGCTTGCGGTCGGGGAGTTCGCCCGTGAAATCGGGCTTCCCGACAGCGAACTTCTCTACCGGATCAAGGCCGGCAAGGCCCCGCTCGAATCCGGGATCGCCGAACGCATCTGCCGCCGTTACCCCCAAATCGACTTCTGCTGGCTGCTGACCGGGGAGGTCCGCAGATCGCAATAGGGTCGGCGGTCTTTTCCGGGCTGAATTGCCTCGCGTCGCATTCGTTTCGCGCCGCTTCGGCGACTCCATCCCGGCGGCGGCAGTGAAAAATCGCGTCGAGTTGGCTCGCTCCGCTTCACATTCGTTTCGCGCCGCGTCGCCTTTTCCATGCGGGCGGCGGCAAAAGAACGAACACCGCGGGCGGGACGACCGAAAAGCGGGAACATTGCCGTGCAAGCACGTATGTTCCCGCTTTTCAGCCGTGTGCCGATGGCACTTATCCGTTCTTTTGCTCGTACCTTACCTTATGGAATTCATCCTGATACTCGCCTTGACGAGCGCGATGGCGCGGATGCGCGAGATTTCCACGTCCTTGTCGGCGTGGTGCACGTTCTGACTCACGAGCTTCACGTAACCCTCGCGGTCGGATTTCTGAATGTACTTCACCGTCACGTACTCCTCGCCGTCGATGTCGATCGACAACAGGTACATGTCGCCCCAAAAGATGTCGTCGATGTCGTGCAGCTGCTTGTAGAGCACGATGTCGCCGCTCTTCAGCAGCGGGTACATCGAATCCCCGACGATGTAGATCGCCCCGTCGCATTTCGGGAGGTTGGGGATGTGGATGAAATTGACGGGTTTGGTCTGCGTCCGGTCGGAGAAGAGCGGCACCAGCCCCGCCGTGCCCTCGATCGAATAGAGCGGCACGCTCTGCAACGGCAGCGAATTGTCCGTGCGGTGCATGTAGGCCGTCAGGTCGGGTTCGGCGTTGAACATGTTGCCCTTGCCGGTTTCGAGCCAGTCGGGATTCACGTTCAATTCCTGAACCAGTATGTTGCGGTTGCGGGCCGAGAGCCCCGCCTTGCCGGTCTCGATCATCGAAAGCGCCGCTTTGCCGATGCCAAGCCGCTGTGCCAGCTGCTCTTGCGTCATGCCGAGCTGTTTGCGTATCAGTTTCACCCGTTCGTTCATGGCCGTCTTATCGGAATTTTTTATATCAAATATTTTAACTTTTCGATTGAAAATTCAAATATTGAACTTATCTTTGCGCTACAAAGTTAAACAATTTATTTCGATTTCTGCAAACATTTTCCAAAAAACTATTCATAATCAATGATCTATTCGGTATCAACGGAACTTTACCTTGAAGTGGCCGCGCGTCTGGCGGAGGCCATCGGCGGCGGAAGTTACTTTTCGGGTTCGCTCTCGTTTGCTTTCGGCGACACGGAATGCCGGCTGACGGCCTCGGTGATCGTCTACCGGCGGGTCGAGCGCCTGCCCGAAGGCGACCGGGACGTGATCGCCGACCTGGTGCCCGTGTGGTGGGAGTTCCACACCGCGGGCGACGGCGGCGAGGTCCTGAACGACTTCTCGTTCTCCGAACTGCGGGCGTATCTCTGACGCTCCGCCCGCACCCCGGCCCCTCCCTTCCCGGCACGGCGCTGCCGCCGGGGTGCACCCTCAAAAAAACTGCCCGCCGCGGCGCCGCGCAAAGGGGGTTTAATAAGGTGAAAGGTTAAAAGTGAAAAGTTTTTTAAGTCGCAACGAATTGAAGAACCTGCACTTTTCGTTTTTTACCTTTCACCTTTCACTTTTAACCTTTCACCTTATCTTGATGACTTTTTCTGATTTCGCCCTCGGCGTCTATCCCTTTCTCGAACTGCAACCCTTCCACCGGACCTATTACCGCGTGCTGGAGGCTTTCGCCGCGGGGCGCATCCGGCGGCTGATCGTCACCATGCCGCCGCAGCACGGCAAGAGCGTCGGGGCCACGACGCTGCTCCCGGCCTACCTGCTGGGGCTGGACCCCGACCTGCGGGTCGCCGTCGCCTCCTACTCGGGGTCGCTGGCCTCGAAGTTCAACCGCCGCGTGCAGCGCATCCTCGAATCGCGGGAGTACGCCGCCTTTTTCCCCGGCACGGCCATCAAGCAGGGGGCGAAGCCCGCGGGCTACATCCGCACGGCCGACGAGGTCGAGATCATCGGCCGCCGGGGCGGACTGCTCTCCGTCGGGCGCGAAGGGTCGCTGACGGGCAACCGCGTGGACTGCTTCGTGCTGGACGACCTCTACAGAAAGTAATCAATTTTGTCGCAAAATATCGTAAAAAACATTATATTTGCACAAAAGATTGATTATTAGCGTTATGGAGAAATCGAAACGAGTTGTGGGTTATGCCCGTGTATCGACGGAAGCCCAAGACATCACCCGTCAAGTTGAACTTATTACGGCCTATTGTACCGAACGAAATTATCATCTAATCAAAATCATTCAAGAGAAGATTTCGGGAGCCAGAAAGGACAGAAAGAGTATTAATGAACTGTTAGAGGTGGACGATACCGTTGCAGACATGATTATCGTCTCGGAATTATCCCGCTTATCGAGAGAGGACGATATATTATCAGTTCTTTCTACTATCAATGAATTATTGAAACAGGGTGTCGATATTCTGTTTTTGGACAAGCAAGACCGCATTTATAAGGCAGGAACCGTTTTATCTCTTTATGACATCATCACGCTGTCGGTAGAGGCCAAAGCAAGTGCCGATGAACGCTACAAGATTGCAGGACGGATGCAGACGGGTTTACGCTCCAAATTGTCCGAGTTTACGAATATGTTTACAGGCGGGACTGTTCCATTCGGTTATAAAGTCATTCATAATCCTGATTATAAATTAAACCTTACCCCGAAAAATCTGCTTGTTGTAGATGCCCAAGAAGCCGAAGCGGTAAAATACCTTTTTCAGCAACTAATCGACGGCAATACGATACGGCAAACTGTAAGGGGCTACAATAAATTATACCCCTACAAACTTTCTTATTCTGGCATTTGCCGCATTATCCGCAATCCCAAATACAAAGGTGAGATTTATCGACGAGGTAAATTGTACGGGACGATTCCAGAATTGCAAATCATTACACCAGAGGTTTTCGACAAGGCCAACAAACAGATGCGTGAAAACAATCTGTTTCAAAGCAATGCTCCTAAATACTATAATCCGCTGAAAGGTCTTATCTTTTGTCCTTGCGGATGCAGTTTGTATATGAAGCCCAACCACAACAGCTATCTAATCTATCGTTGTTCAAGTGCTTATAACGACAAACAAAAATGCGAAAATTATGGTGTCAAATGCGCTTATATCCTATCGTCCGTTTGGACTTGTGTAAAGGAAACCTTGCACACCGAGGAATACAAGCGTTTCAATACGGAGCGGGCAAATGAATTGCAGGGGATAAACAAACAGATTCGGGAAACAATCACCCGAAAAGTCAATAACGTTGATGAACTGAAAACGCAATCGGCATCGTTGATTGCCAAAATCAAAAAACTGAATAACGATGATCTTATCAACGAATTGGAAACCGATTATAACGGACTTTGCAAACAAATCAAGCAAACTGAGCAGGAAATTTCCGAACTGAACGGACAGATAGCCGAAAACGATGCCGAAATAAAACGGAGCGTGGAACAGAAAGATTTTAGCCAAATGGAGCAATCCGCCTTATATAAGGAGAAATTGCAAAAGGTCGTTTATCACTCGTTATCTGCTATGCGTGGCATTTTGGAAATAATCTTTAAGAACGGCATGATACGCTATGTACTGATTAAAAAGCATCGTAACGGGGGTGTCTTTCTGTTGCCAGAGTTCTGGACGGTGGATATATCCCGTGCCGTGATAATCGTTCCGACACATCCCAGCATAGACCCAGAACATCCCTATACGCTTTTGCCCACGATTCCCAGAGAATATACCTTTGACGCTATCATTACCGAGCGGGATATGGATGAATACCGCATCACCGTATCGTGACGCCCTGCTTTATTCAAATCGAGGGGTGGGAATATTTATAGTTCCCGCCCCTCTCCCTTTCATTTGCAATTATCCGAGATACTGATTCAGCAAATCAAAGGTAGCCTGCTCTCGGCTTTGATTCTCTTCTTTGTGAGGATTCATAATTTCATCGGCCTGCTCTCGTGTCAGCTGGTTGATTTTCTCTTCCATTTGAGCGGTAAAAGCGACGGGGTCATCTGCATGGGCAAACTTGGTGATTATGTGTGCAATCAAATACTTTTTGGCGAGAAAAGCATCGAGAAATTTCCCTTGTGCGGCATTATACCACTTGATACTGCGTTGAAACCATCCCGTATCCTCAAATTCTTTAGGCAGTTTATTGCTTTTCAGACTTTCCACCAAAGTTTTAGGTTTGAGCGTATTTCCGCCTAAACACCACAGCGAGATAGTCGCCAGCGGATAGCTTTTGCTATGCAACAGCATGGCAAAATCGAATACCTCGTTCGATTTTTCCAGCATCATGGCTGGAGCGGCCATATAATCCGCCCCTTTCCATGTGGTCGTGCAGATATTCATTTGCGCAATAACCTCGGCAATCGACAACTCGGCATTGAGGGGTTCACAAATCACAAGGTCGTCCATATTCATCCCCAAATTCTGATAGGCAATCAATCGGTGCTGACCGTCCAATACGGCGTAATACTTCACGGCTTCATCGTTGGGTATTTCATGCCCTTGCTGGTCAACCAGACATCCGCCCATCGCCGTTACCTTTTCACCGTTTACCACGGTAACGGGTGAGAGTTGTCCATACGCTTTGATAGAGCGTTCTTTTGCCTTTACCACTTTGCTGTTTGTAGGACGATTTCCCTTGACAAATGCAAACTGACGGTTGGCGTCATCTACTGAAATTACCATCTTTTTCATGGCTTTTACTTACTCTGTCCTTTATGCAGAGGGGCTGATAATGGCTGCAATCCCTGCCCAAAGATTGCAGACCGCAAAGAATACCTTTACGGCGGGGCAAAGGTCCGAATAAATTTCTGTCAGAATGTTGATTAGAGATTGATTTTCAGATACCAACAATACAATTCATACTATTTATTGTAAAATACATTAAACTATTTGATTGTTGGTTAAATATTTTATATCTTTGTAGGGCAATTCAGTAAAGACATCCACCCGATCAATCAAGCAGTTCATATAAGGCGGAATCTATCCGCTTTTCCTATTATCGCACGATATTTCCGCATTTTTTGAGTGTGAAATGAAGATTTCCTTTATAAGCATAAATTCGGAATCAAGAAATACGGAAAGCAGAACAGCGAATTGATAACGAAATTTTAGAGGTAAAAACATTTTTTTGCCGAAAATTTCTTTCTGTTTTTGCAAACTGCTCAAAAGGTTGATAACAAAATTTCAGAGGTAAATTCATTTTTTCATGCAAAAAAAGTTGCAAGAATTTTCTTTGAACGACCCTAATATAATACTTATATATTTAATAATCAAAGATTTATGTTTTATTTCGAGAAATCAAAGATAAATTGACAAGATAGTAGGGTTCATAGCAGACAGACGATTGCTCAAATCTGTCCTGTGCAAACTGCTCAAAAGTGTCCTATATATACACTACCTACTTATTATACATAACCTATTAAAGTCTTTCAGACCATGTACTACCACATCAAAGACCGCAAGTGATTCGATAACCGTAAGCAGGCCAAAGAGCATTACGGCATTGCCTGTTTTCGGAAACTATTGCATCTAAAAGAGATTATATTTACCCAAAACACAAATTCCATTGCTAACGATGAATTATACCGTAATCCCCAAATCAATCGTGAACTTTCAGACGGGCAACAGTAAACCCGTCGATGTTTATGTGTGAGCCGTCATTAAATGTTGCTCCAATCACAAGACGAACATTTCCCATGTAACAGAAGAAAAACTATCCCTGCTTACTGGATTAGATGAACGAACCATACGACGGAGCATTAAACGCTTAAAGGATACAGGTTATCTGACGGTGCAGACTGCCACTAAAGAAGATGCAGACAGAGGTTTTATAAAGCGAAATACCTACTATATAAAGCCAGAAAAGAGCAACTATTTCTTCCTCGATAACAGTTACTTTAAGAGGAACTATCCCGCCAATATTGCAGGCTTTCTGCTCTTATTAAAGGCAATATGCCTTAATAATACAGATACCGTCCAATGAAGCAACAGTCAAATTGCAAAGAGTATCGGCTTATCGAGAAACACGATAACAGCCCTTATTAAAGAGTGTCTGCAATTAGGGCTTATAAAGCCTATTTCTAACGGCTACGAACTGACGGCAGGCTGTTTTATCAATTCCTCTGTTAAAAAGACCAATGCAGGGATTTATAAGGAGATATGCGATTTCTGCAAGGTGAAAGGTGTTGCCGTTCCCAAGTGGGATAAACGAGCGATGTCCGTATTGCTTACCAAGTATAATGCAATAGGCTTATCAAGAACAGAGCCAATAAGCATAACCTACCAACTCGATAAACGATGCAAGAACCTACCCGAAAAGGTATCGTTGCCCTACTTTATAAAGGTGCTCGATATGCAGGAGCAATATAATGCAGTTATAGAACAGGTAGAGCAAAACAAACTCGATAAGGAAGATTTCAAAGGTTTTGCATTTGAATAGCAACCAGCAAATAATAATCCATATACAGCCCTCATGCTAACGCATGCAGGGCTTTTCCCATTTAATAAGAGAATGACATATTTTGTGGATATTCGATTTATATAGACCTTTTATTTGTGTTATTCATCTTTATATGACGTGCCGTAGGCACTCACTCAATAAGCCCAAGATTATAAAAATTGCATATATACTGCCCACGAACAGAGTAACAGATCAAAGCCCCTCCCCCTTGTCAAATGTGAAATCAATAAAAAAGCCATGAAAACATTGGACAGAAAGGCGTCAGAAATCCTGCAAAAATTGCTGGCCCTACAAACCACAAAGATTGACAACACAGACGGAGTGTATATGCCTGTTCATATCGAGATTATCGAGAAGACAGACAAGTACAACCACATTTCGCTGGCTCATTACGGACAGCAGAACGGAGATGCCATGCGTGACCCTGAAATGATTATCGCCCTGCACAAAGAATCACAGCAATTCGTTCCGTACTATTATCGTAACGATTATATGGGTATGGAGCAGTACAGCGTTAGATGGACGGAAGAGGGCATTTTGCTGAACCGTCGTTTACAGGCAGACCACACCACATTCGCTAATCAATGGTTACGCAACATAGCCACACAACAGCACCTATTATGACTGCACGGCGATTAGTGGAGAACTGCGTACTGACGAATCAAACCGCAGTCGTGGATGAAATGCTGAATAAGAATTTGCTACCAGAAGAATATATCTATCCATTCGTGGGTGATGTGATGGAATGGTGGTTGATTGATTCATGGTTGGCAGAACGTCTGAAACGAGAGAACCAAGTAATCATTGAGGAATACGGTTGCTGTTGGTGGGGCAGATTGGCCAGTGGACAGGCAATTTGCATGGATGACGTGATACAGAAGATTGCAGGAGAGTAAAACTCGGCTTGCATATCGACATAGCACAACTGCAAATTACAGAGATTAGGGGCTTTGCAATTCAGTAAAGAATCTGCAACCTCTAATTTCTGTTTTTATGCTGGCGTAAGGTCGAGAAATGCAGAATCAAACGACCTGCAAACCACGATTAAAGAGTTTATACAGGCGTAACAACAAAATCTTCTACTCCAATTTATAAAGAACAAAGTTTTGAATCCATAAGGCGAACTATTGCATGGGAACTTTGTTTTAGAGAACTTTGCACAATAAAAGTGCGGCAAATTTTCATAGAGTGTTCTGTCTTTCAGAAACATTTTCTATCTTTGTGTCGTTACCGAACAGGTAGCAGACATATTAGTAACGTGAAAGTGTTTCGCGTTTACTCTCACATAGAAATCTGACAGTTTCAAAAGGTACGGGAGTAAGCAAGGCAGACACTCTTCATTTGTGTAGCTATATATCATTCCCGATATATACTGCCAAGTGTGGGGATTTGCTTATTTGTACCAAGGTTTTGTCAGAACCTCTATGTGGATAAGCGAACAACTCCACACTTTCTTTTTTGTATTAATCCACCGCAGTAGGAGTTGACACGGTACAAAATATCGTAGCTCTATGGAGTATCTGAATATTCCGCTACCTAATAATCGTATTCTAACATTAGGTTACAACCATGCTGACTCGACATATGTATTTGAGCGGGATATTGAATTTAATGGGTGGATTATATCCAAAATCATAAAAGTCGGGGGACCCCAAATAAGTCATTATAAATATAATTACGACAATTACTTTGAGTTGGCGATTACTGATTCCAAGAACTTTCAGCGAATAGAAAAATATTTTTACAACTGTAAAGATATTGAACTGTTAAGAGCACGGCAAAACCCTATTGATGATTTATCTGATTTTATTCAATCGTCTTTGATTTTTCAGTGTAAAGATTGGGCAGACTATGATATCTGCAAAACTTTAGCAGATATAAATGAAGTCATAAATACGGATATTTCCCAACAAGAGCAGTTAGAACGGATAAAACAGATATTAAACAATTTATAACTTATTACCTATATGAAGAAACTACTATCTCTATTGGTGTGTGGCTTATTGCTATTCGGTTGTGGCAAGGATGCGGAATCTGATGAACAGCAATTCAAAGAACCTGAATTTCTTGTAACACCGACAATGTTCAATTTCGAGAAACAGGGCGGAAACGCACTATTCTCTTGTCAATGTACAGAGGGCAAATTTGAACGATGCTATGTTGATGCCAGTTTAGCTAAATTTCAGTTTATGCCGAAGGAATGGACTGGGCGAAATCAAACTCTGTCTGTAAGTTGTTCAGCCTTACTTTTTCAAGTTTCCTCAAGAGGTATTTGCGGAACAATATATGCAGACTATAAACGCCCTGATGGACGAATAGTAACTAAACACGTATGTGATCTCTATTTTCACCAAGAATAAACTAACCCTTTAACAAAAATAAACTATTATGAAAAAGCTGTTTTTTATTGTGGCCGCTATGTTTGTGGCAGTTTCTTTCTCGGCTTGCTCCGATGATGATGACAATGGCGGGAAAGCGCCTAC
>ERZ857757.516-NODE-516-length-39462-cov-6.874413_pt1 | contig 39462 bp, 37 predicted proteins | sample MGYA00519764_ERZ857757 | MGnify/ENA primary metagenome ERZ857757 (study PRJEB31778, sample SAMEA3449359) | human gut metagenome | biome: human gut; feature: human-associated habitat; material: faeces | place: United Kingdom | collected 2010/2012 ...
TGCGGCTCCTTTTTTGTCCTTTCCGCCTCCCGGCAGAAAGGACTTTTTTCATGCCTTGGGAACCTTACATCGCTGAATACCCGTAATCTCCGGATTTTTGATTTCAACCAAAAATTCAAAAATCAAAAGGAGATTATAAAATGAGCTGGAACAACGCTTATGAAAGAAAGAAGTTTAACGCAAGGATCAAGAGAGAAATCGCAGAATATCAGGCAGCCGGAATGACGGAAAAACAAATTGCCGAAATCGTACTGTTCGATGAAAAACAATTCCGAAACGACAGGAGATACCGGATGCACACTCAGGAATTCTGTGAAAGCGATTTTGACGACGATGGCGGAGATAACGGTAAGTCGCCATTGTATGAAAAGTACATGGAACAGCTGACTGTATCCATTGATGACGAAAAAGCCAGCGCTGACAGATACGGTTGGGTTGAAGATATAAAAAACACAGAGCTGTACACGGCTTTGAGCAATATGAGTGAGGAACGCATGGATTTACTGACATCCGTTGTTTTTGAGGGGAAAAGCATGACTGAAATAGCAAAGGAAAAAGGATTGTCGGTATCAGCCATCACACAGAGAATGGGGACTATCAAAAAATATTTGAAAAAATTTTCGGGACAACCTTAAAAAACAGCCATTCTCGCTGGCTACCACTTGAAGGGGCAAATAACCCCCTTGAGAACTTTGACAACTGAATACCCATTCATCAGGCACATTACCTGCGTTGTATGCGATGAGCGGACAAGCCAAGCTCAAGAGGTGCGCGGTGATCTCCCGGGGGAGGGAGCGATCAACACGATACCTTGAGTGAAGCGGGGTTACTACCCGCGGAGGGCGATGACAAACGCAAGGGACAATGATACTTCCGTAGCAGAAATGCGCGGCTGGCGGAGTACCCGGCAGAGGTGAGATTCCTATGGATTCGGTTCGTAGCCGAACACCTGATGACTTCCCATATAAAGAACACCGGGGGTGTCGAGGACAAATGCGGTGTGTTTGAGCATACGGAAATGAAGTGTTCAGGATCTGTATGCTCTGTACATACCCATTTGCCCACGGGAAGTCAGGGTATTCAGTTACACCGGGAGGGCGTATGAAAAACAGATTACAAAAGATTTTGGAAAGCGAGCATCAGGGAAAAGACAATGCGATTGTGAGCCGTGCATTAGAAGAACGGCTTGGCTGTAAAGGAACGATGATCCGCGAAATGGTCAACGAGCTTCGCAGTGCGGGAGTCCCGATTTGCAGTGACAGAAACGGCTACTACATAGCCCAAAGTCGCGAAGAACTTGACCGCACGATTGTGCAGTTGAAAAGCAGAGTGAAAAAGATTCAGTCCGCCATTGACGGACTGGAATCAGTCAGAATGTGAAAGGAAGGTAATTACGATGATGACAAGCAGAGAGTTCAGAAGATTGGTTGTAGCGGTGTCGAACGGATACGCTGCCGCGGACAAGAGAGTGGATGCCAGAAACCGAGAGGAATTTCTGCGGCACGGTAAATGGGCGCTCGGTGTTCTGAAAAGATATTTCCACGATACCGACCGCAATATTGAGCGTTGGCTTCAGGGAGAAAAGTGTGTGTTCATCGGCGCTGCAACAAAAGCTCCCACGGAAATTCAGATCGGAAATGACCTTGAAGCATTCTTCTATTTCATGCAGTTCTACAAAATGCAGAAAGAGGACAGGAAACCGGATGAAGATTTTATCGACTACATGGCGCTTTTGATTACTCGCAGTCAAAATGAAGAGTGGGAAGAATGTTAAATCGGCAGGCAAAACCTGGTGAGGGCGGACAAGTACCTCACACGGAACGGATGAAGATATACCTTGCCGAACTCGGAGAGAAAGCGGATTCATCGGTGCAGGGTGGAACAAGACCGGTGATCGTTTTACAAAACAATGCAGGCAACCGAAGCTCCCCGACAGTCATTGTCGCACCGATTACGAGCAAGTTGGAGAAGCCGCATCTGCCGACTCATGTGGTTCTCGGACAGTCAAACCTGCCGAAACAGTCAATGGCGCTGTTGGAGCAGGTGATGACGATTGACCAAAAGTTACTTATCAAAGAGTACGGAGAGATTGGAGAGCAGGACAGAAAGAGTGTGGAACGGGCACTGAAGGTCAGTTTCGGTCTGCTCCATAGCAAGAAGAAAAAACGGAGGATATGATATGGAGAAGCAACTGACGGGCAACGACAGACCGTTGCATTTGGCAAAGGAAAATGACAAGACCGTTCTTGCTTCCTCTATTGGAGGTGTGGAGATTACGATTTTCTTTGCCGAAGAAGAACCTGCCCGAAACGCAAAAGAAGCCTGCCTGAGTATCATTGGCAGGCAGTATGAGAGCAGGGCGGTAGAAGCGGTCGGTTCACGCGCATAGTACAAAAAGGCACTGATATAAATTATACCTTTGACGCGCAGAGAAAAATGCGGTATAATAAAGTCGCAGAAAAAACTGCGTGGTCTTTGAAAAAGGAATAGTGGTCAGTGCCTTTCTACATTATATAAATAAGGAAGGCATACATAATGAAAAGGGTAGCAAATTTATATCGAGTGTCAACAAAAAAGCAGGTCGATCTTGTGAAAGACGATATTCCGATGCAGCGGATTGCCTGCCGCGAGTTTGCCGAAAGGCAAGGGTGGACGGTTGTCATTGAAAAAGAGGAAAAAGGTATCTCCGGCTTTAAGGTTTCCGCATCCAAGCGTGACGCGATACAGGAACTCAAGGATTCCGCCCTCAAAGGTGAATTTGATGTGCTTCTCGTTTTTATGTTCGACCGTCTCGGTCGTATCGAAAACGAAACGCCGTTTATTCTTGAATGGTTTACGGAGCATGGGATTGAAGTATGGAGCGTTAACGAAGGGCAGCAAAAGATCGAAACCCATTCGGACAAGCTTATGAATTACATACGCTTTTGGCAGGCATCGGGAGAATCAGAAAAGACGGCAATCCGTGTCCGGACAAGACTGCAACAGATGACAGCCGAGGGTGTTTACACGGGCGGACCGGTTCCGTTCGGGTATCGGCTTGTAGACAATGGGAGAAAGAACAAAAAAGGAAAGTGTGCGCTTGATCTTGCGATAGATCCGGTGACAGCCCCGATTGTTTTGAAACTGTTTACGATGGTTGCGGACGAAGGATATGGGTCCCATCAGCTTGCCGAATGGTTAAACCGTCAGGGATTCAAGACATCGACCGGTTCAAGGCTCCATTCCAGCAATGTCCTCAGAATCCTGAGAAATGAGATTTACCGTGGGTTTATGGTAAGAGGCACCGCGCGTTCGGAAAGAATTGAAGAACTTCAGATCGTGCCGGATCAGCTGTTCTTCCGTGTACAACAGATTCTTGAAGAAAGAACCTGTAAAGAGGAACACAAGCGCACCGTATGTCGTAGCAACAAAAGCCAATCTTTGCTTGGAGGAAATCTCTTCTGCGGACATTGCGGATGCCGTTTGGTGGCAAGCCGCAGGACAGAAAAAACAGTACATAAGGACGGTAGTGTCAAAGAACGAAACTACGGGATTTATGTGTGTTACCATCGGAGCAGGGGACTTAACGATTGCGACGGTGCCACCACTTATATTGCCGATAGAGTAGATAAGTGCGTATTGCAGACCGTACATGAGATTTTTGCCAACATCGCAGGATGCCCCGAAGAGGAGAAAATTCAGCTTGCTTTCAAGCGGTCGGTCGAAGCCAGCCGCTTGGAACAGTTGAAACTGACAGAGCAGATTGCCAAGGACGAAAAGCAGCTTGATACGCTTCGCGCCGAGATTGCCAATGCTTTGACCGGAAACAGCGTCTATACCTCGGAGGACTTGTCCACTGCTATTACGGCTGTGCGCACAAGAATTGACGAGAGCAGGGAACGGTTGAAGACTTTGCAGGATGAGGAAGAACAGAAAAAGGTTATGTCAGACGGGATCATCCCGGCATATCGGAGATTTCGCACATGGGCTTTGGAATTTGATGAAACCTCACTTGAAGGCAAGAAGATGATTATCAACGAGCTGTTCAGCCGGATCGAGTTGAGCAAGGACTATAAGGTGCGCTGTTATGTGAACTTCACCTACAAGCAATTCTGCACCGAGTGGGCGACACTTGAACAAAAGATAAATGCCACCGCTTGATTGCCGGCGGCATTTTCATTGCAAAAACTTTCTTTCTACGACTGACCGCTATTGAGGAATTATGTATGCTTTAAGGGAGCTTTGTGCCTGTATTTCACTTAACAGACGCCCGCCTGCGCACCCCGTGCGAGATGCCCTATCAGCGAGAGCATCTGACTGTTAATCAGAGGGTCGTCCGTTCAAGTCGGACAGGGGGAGCCATCTAAGATAGACGAAATGGCTATCTACCTAAAAACCCTTGAAATTCAAGGGTTTTTTCGTATTTTGGGGGCAAAAAACATCTTTGGTTTTTACGGCTGTAAAATACCGACATCAGAGACTCGAACGAGCGACTTATTGCCAAAAATACGGGCAAATAACTGTTAATCACACTCAGTACACCGAATGACTGTTAATCAGGCGGGAAACCGCCCCAAATACCGTTTGGCACTGACCACTACCTGTTTACAGTCATCCGCCTTTCAGGGTAATTTTCTTTGATTCGGAGGTGGTTTCATTGAGCAAATATGAGCCGCTTTGGAGATTCCTTTCCGGCGACGGAAGTGAGTGTATTCAATTCTCCTTTGGACGGATAGAAGAGATTCTTGGTTTTCCAATGGATCATTCTTTCCTCCGTTACAAACAGGAAGCAGAACAGTATGGATACCGTGTCGAGAAAATTTCGCTCAAAGAAAAATGGGTGCGCTTTGTCCGTATTGCCGCACAGCGACATCATACCTTTGCAAATCCTCTTGCTTTCCTATATAATATAGGTGAAGAAAGGCAGGGGACACACATGAAAAAGAATTACGAATCCGTTTACCGCATGAAGCTTACCGGCTATCAGGTCAGAACCGCCATCGGGATTCTGAATGAACGCCGTCTTGCATTGAAGTCACAGGGATGTACCCTTGAGAACAGCGAAGAATATGCGGGTGTATTCAACCTGCTCAGCCGTTTTCTTGACCTGCTTCCCGCCTGACACAACTGAATATCCGAAATCAAGCCATCTTTATACCGCAATTTCGCGGTCAATGAAGGTGGCTTTTTTTATTGCCAAAATTAAAAATCAAGGAGGAACCGAATGTACATTGAAATGAACCCAACCGGGCTGACGCTTTCCGACCTGATCTGCGTTGCCCACCGAAAACGAAGCGAGGACACCGGCTTTCCGTATGCCGTGCAGTCCTGCCGATGCTCTAACTGCCGTTATGTCAGCGAAGGCAAATGTTCTCTGAAAGAGTGCTGCTGTATGGCTGAACGAGTAAAAGCTCACACTTGTACTTTTGCCGAGATTCTGAATACCTGCTTTGCCAATGTAAAGGACAATGTGTTCCATTACCGACTCCGCCTCGCTGTGGAACGCACAACCATGGCAAAAACCTGTTTTCTTGACCGGGAACACCGTGTAAGATTCCAGAAAGCACTCCACCGAGTGCGTGGGAACGATAAAAGTCTCATCGCGCAACTGTTTGTCCTTACCGCAACCGAAAGTCTGTGGAGTGCATCGGACGATGCAATAGGAAAGAGCAGCATCTCCTATCTTGACATTGACTTCCGCTCTTTTTCGGAGAACGATTATCTTTTCTACTGCATTGCCTACGACATCGGGAACGGAACCTCGCATACGGACATAGAGGATCTGTCCAACGATGAAGTCGTGGATTTCGACCTATTCCGCGTGGTGTGTTCCGCGATTGCCATCTCTGTTTACGGCTATGATGCCATCCGTGTGTCTGAGCGATTCCGGAAGCATAAGCGCAGAAAGAGCAGAAAGGGCGGGTGGAAGCATGGCGAATGAACCGAACTATTCCTCCAATCCCTCAAAGGACGAGCCGAAGAAAGAAAAAGTCCGTGTGATTCCTTTGGAATACATTGACGAGTTTCCGGGGCATCCGTTCAAGGTATTGGATGATGAGAGTATGCAGAAGCTGATGAACAGCATCGAGGAGATCGGAGTGCAGTCGCCCATTGTCGCACGAATCAAGGAAGATCAGAGATACGAGATCATTTCCGGTCACAGGCGGGTTCATGCCTGCCGCAGGCTGGGGCTGAAGCTCATTCCGGCAATTGTGCGTGACCTTTCCCGTGATGAAGCCATCATTGCTATGGTGGATGCGAATCTGCAAAGGGAGCATATTCTGCCGAGCGAGAAGGCGGCGGCTTATAAAATGAAGATGGATGCGATGAAAAGAAGGGCAGGCAGACCAAGTAAAAATAATTCTGCCCCATTGGAGCAGAATTTCGGAATTACAACAAGAGATGTTCTTGCTCAAGAAAGTCCAGACAGTAGTGAGCAAATAAGACGCTATATCCGTCTTAACGAACTTGTCCCCGAACTGCTTGAAATGGTTGACCGGGAAAGCATTGCTTTCCGTCCTGCCGTGGAACTTTCGTATCTGTCGGAGGACGAGCAGCGCAACCTCGTTGAAACCATCGACAGCGAAGAAGCAACGCCGTCACTATCGCAGGCGATTCGCATGAAAAAGCTCAGTCAGGAGGGGAAGCTGGATATGGACAAGATATTCTCCATTATGACCGAAGAAAAGCCGAACCAAGCGGAGACAGTGAAATTCAAGTCGGACGAACTATCGCGTTTCTTCCCGGAGCGCACTCCGCCCGAACTGATCCGGCAGACCATCCTCAAGCTGCTTGACGCATGGCAGAAGTCAAAAACACCGGAAAGACCGGTTATACGCCGAAGCCGTGACGATGCCCGTTAAGACCTTACCCGAAAACAAACGGTAAGGTCTTTTTCTTTTCCCCTTCCTCACACTCTAACCCCTTATACTATCAGTTTACTGACAGGAGAGAGTATAAGAGATTAAGTTATATATATATTTCAAAAAGGAGTTGGTGACAGATATGACTGTGTAAAGAACGCTCAAAATTCACTTCAAGGGAGGAACCATGTTCAGAAAAATCAAGGCGTGGATACGCCGGAAACAGACCGGGATTAAGGCGGTCACAGAAAACAAACGCGGCGAATTCTATGTGGATAAGGTGATCGGCATGATTATTGCCGTAGTGATCGGCGGCTTGCTGCTTGCCGGACTGTACGCCTTGTTCAACAATACGGTTCTGCCGGGACTGACGGATAAGATTCAGTCCATGTTCAGCTAAGACGGATTCGATCAGCGGAGGCGAATCCGTTTTTCTTTTTCCGCACAAACCAAAAAATTCAAAAACAAATTTCAAAAACGAAAGGGTAAAAAACCATGTTCAACAAAATCAAGAATTTCTTCAACCGCTCTAAGAAAGCCATCGACAACAAGTGCAACGAGATCTACTGCAAGGCGCAGACCGCCGTTGCCAATGCCAAAGCCGAGTTCTATATCGACAAGACTGTCGGGATCATCATCTGCGTCGTGGTCGGCGTTCTGCTCATGGGTATCGTGTATGCGTTCATCAAGTCCAACATCGACACGAAGCTCAACACCGAGATCGGCAATCTCTGGGATTACACCGCATAAGCGCGTAAGAACCACTTTTCGGGGCAGGTGCAGGAGAAGCACTTGCCCCGGCTAACGGAAGGAGGATATGATGCCGGAAATGATTCGGATACTGTGCGAGGGGCTTGCAACCGTCCTGTTCACACTCATCTGTACGCGCTTTCTCTGCAAAAACATGAAGAAACGGGACTTTCGCTTTGTCCCGTGGCTTCCGTATGTGCTGACCGGATGCGGCTCAGCAATGCTGTTCCTGCTTGGCGGACTGTCCCCGTGGACTTTCTGCGGGATCGCATTTCTGTTTGTGCTTCTGTATGCGTCCGTGCAGGATCACTCTACTCACGAAGCGGACGACATACTGTCCGTTATGATGCTGATGCTGGCGGTGACAAACATCTCGGAAGCGACCGTTCTTTCACAGCTTCTCGGTGCCGCCATTGTAGGCGGTGTGCAGATGCTCATCGCCCTGTGCGGAAAGAAACGCATGGGAATCGGCGGTGCAGACATCAAGCTGTCCACGGCTGTCGCGCTCCTGCTCGGATTCTATAAGGGCATGATCGGCTTTATGCTCGGACTCCTGATTGCCGTGGTTGCACAACTCATCATGACCCACAGGAAGAAAGAGCAGAGAACACAGCCCTTTGCACTCCTTCCGTATTTGTCAGTCGGTTTCATAATCGGCTATCTAATCTAAAAATTGGAGGTACTCATGAAAAGTAAAATGAGAATCACCGGCAACCGAACGGTGATCGGAATTATCTGTATTGTCCTCGCTCTCGGTATCACATTCGGGATTGCACCTCTTGTCAACCGCTTCACGGACCGAAAAGTGGAAGTGGTACAGGTAAAACAGAATGTGGAGCGAGGACACCTGATTACCGAGGACGATGTGGAGCTTGTCAAGGTGGGAGCCTTGAACCTGTCGGACAGAACGGTGAAAAACAGGAAGTATGTCGTCGGCAAGTATGCCGCGACCAACCTTTACGCCGGGCAGATCATGATTGCCGACCTTGTTGCAGAGAAAAGCAACAGCGCGGATGATGTGCTGTCCGCTCTCGACGGAACCAAGGTCGCCATCTCGGTCAATATCGCGTCCTTTGCGCAGGGGCTGTCCAATAAGCTCCAAAACGGTGATATAGTCAGCGTCATTGTCTATGACAAGGAGACGAATCAGTCCCATGTGCCGCCCGAACTCCGGTATGTAAAGGTCATTACGACCACAACAGGGGATTCGGTGGACAGCGACCGGAAAACCGACGCAACACAGGCGATCACGGTCACACTGCTTGCCTCTCCCGATCAGGCAAAGCTGCTTGCCTACCTGAATACCACAACGACCTTGCATTTCTCTCTGGTATGCCGAGGGGATAAGACAGTCGCGGAGCAGTACCTGAAGGTACAGGAAGATTATCTTGCGTCCCACTCGTCGGAAACCACTTCGCAGGAGGACACCAATGGGTAAGATCATCGCAGTATGGGGGACACCGAATAGCGGAAAGACGGCTTTCACCATGAAGCTCGCCGGGCATTTGTATGAGATGGGGAGACGGAGACAGACCAAAGTCGTTGCCGTCCTCACCGATGTCATTGCCCCCTCCATGCCTGTTGTCTTTCCCTTATACCGCAGTGAGGATATTTACTCGCTCGGTGAACTGCTTGCCAAGACCACAATCACGGCGGACGATATTTTTTCCTATACCACACTTTTGCGCGGCAGGGAAAACTTCGGTGTTCTCGGCTATCGGGACAAGGAGAATGCCCACAGCCATCCGGCATATACCGGGGAAAAGGCGCTGTCCTTTCTCAATATCCTTGCCGCCAATACGGATTATGTGTTGGTCGATTGCATGAGTGAGCCGGAGGACAGCATTCTGACGCAGACGGCACTTACAACTGCCGACAACAGCGTCAGATTGGTAACGCCCGACCTCAAATGCCTTTCCTATGTGCTGTCGCAGTCGGGACACTTCATGACACGCGGATATATGCCGCCGACACAAATCACCGTCATGAACACCCCGAATCAGACCTTTGCCATGCCGGTTGCGGACGCAAGGAGCCATCTCGGAAAGATTGCGGTTACGCTCCCGTTCTCCGCGGCGCTTGCCGAACAGAGTCTGGAGGGCAGTATGAGCGAGGTGTTGAAGGATCGGCATTTTATGCAGGCGGTCGGGATGATTGCCGAGAAATTGAGGTGAGCGTATGCCGAAAATCGATTTAGCCTCCCTTGCGGGCATGGTGCAGCAGTATATTTCAAGAAAGTATGCGGCGGCACTCATTGACCGCACCAAGGTGGCGGAACTCAAAGCGTATATCGCGCAGTACCTCTATGACACCGGTTTTACGGTGGACGGCTATACCGAAAAGACGCTTGCCGAAAGACTGTATTCGGAAATGGCGGAGTATTCGGTATTGACGCACTATCTCGACGATCCCGATGTAGAGGAGATCAACATCAACGGGTGGGACGACATCGCCATTACACACCTTGACGGTCGGATCGAAAAGACCAAAGAGCATTTCTTTTCTCCGCAGCACGCAGAGGATGTGGTCAAAAAGCTGCTCCAGCATTCGGGTATGATTATCGACAATGCGTCACCCTTAGCACAGGGACACCTGCCGAACAATACCCGTATTACGGCGGTGAAAAAGCCCGTGGTCGATGAAGAACGCGCGATTGCCGTCAGCATCCGTAAACTGTACCCGCAGAGAGTGGACAGGGATAACCTCATCCGCACAAACACACTGACGGAGGAAATGCTCGGTTTCCTTGAAACCTGCATCCGATACGGCGTGTCCTTTGTCGTTGCGGGTAGAACCTCCTCCGGTAAAACCACACTGCTCAATGCTTTGCTTGCCGGGATTCCGGACAATAAGCGGATCTATACCATCGAATCGGGCGCAAGAGAACTGTCGCTTGTCAAGCGGAACGGAGCAGGGGAGGTTATCAACAATGTGGTGCATACCATCTCCCGCCCGTCGGATAACGAAGCATATAACATTACGCAGGCACAACTGCTTATGGCGGCACTCCGTTTCGACCCGGACATTATCTGTGTCGGAGAAATGCGTGACCGGGAAGCATACAGTGCCATCGAAGCCAGCTCCACCGACCATACGGTGGTATCTACCGTTCACGGCGGGGGCGGGCGTTTTGCGCATCGCCGAATCGCTTCACTTGCCTATCAGAACTTTGAGAAGCAGTCGCTGCAACAGGCGGCGCTTGCCTTTCCGGTCGTTGTCTTTGCGCACAAGCTGGAGGATAACTCCCGTAAGGTGATGGACATTACAGAGTGCGTGGTCGGTGACGACGGGGAACTCATTTACCGCAAGCTGTGGCAGTACAGAATTTACTGCAACGAGTATGAGAACGGGCGATTCCGCGTGGAGGGAAAATTTGAGCGTGTCAACCCGATCTCCGACTCTCTCCGCTTAAAGCTCCTGCGCGGCGGTGTACCGCAGGAACTGCTGAAACAGTACACCGGAAAGGAGCAAACAGAATGACAGTTGTCTATATAATCAGTTTTCTGCTGATTGCCTTTGGCATTGTCCGCATCCTCGGACTGACGCCGGAGAGCATCGGCGCAGATGTTTCCGCTATCCTGGACAGGAAAAAGAGTCTCCGCGACAATGCAATGCGTGCGAGAGGCAAGAAAAGAACCAACAAGCTGGTGCTGTGGCTGGATAAGATCCGCCGCGCACTTTCCGATACGGGAAAGGAAAAATCTTTCGGTGTGGCTTGTGCCGTGGCATTGCTTCTGATGATTCTCGGCTGCGTCTGTGCCATCGTTATCGGGAATCCGTTTCTGGCTCCCGTTCTGGCAATCGCACTTGCCATGATCCCGTTTCTCTATCTGCTTCGCACCGTGGAGCAGTATGAGGAGCAGGTGAAGTTAGAGCTGGAAACCGGACTTTCCGCAATCACTTCTTCTTATGAGCGCACTATGAATCTCAAAAACGCGGTGGAGGAGAACATCGACAACCTCAAACCGCCCGTCAAGGGACTGTTTCAGAGCTTTCTTGTGGAAATCTCGGTCATCAATCCCGATGTCAAAGCGGCAATCTGTCACCTGCGGGAACGGGTAAAGGACTGTGTGTGGGAGGAATGGTGCGACACCCTGATCTCGTGTCAGGACGATAGCCAACTGATCGGAACGCTCTATCCCGTAGTAGAAAAACTGACGGATATGCGTATTGTCAACGCCGAACTGAAGGTTATGATCTCGGAGAACAAAAGAGAATATTATATCATGGCACTGATGGTTGTTGCAAACATCCCGCTTCTGTATTTCCTCAACAAAGAGTGGTACGGAGCGCTCATGTATACGACCTTCGGCAAGGTCACGCTGGCAATCTGCGGCGCGGTTATGCTCTTTACCTTTTTGAGGATGCAGAAATACTGTAAGCCGGTCGAGTACCGGAGATAAGGAGGGCGTATGATTGTTTTACAGATTATCATCGGCGTGATTGCCGCAGTCGGTGTCGGGTTCCTCTTGGCAGATCTGATGAAGATTCCCTCACTGAAAGCCTCCAAAGCGGCAAACAGCGTCGGACGGAAGGGCAAGAAAAAGACGGGCGTCATCGAACTCTACCGACGGGACTTTGCTACCAAGCTGGCAGGGAAGCTGCATCTGAACGAGTTCAAACGCGCAAATCTTGTGATTGACCTGCGCACGGCGAATATGGAGATCACGCCGGAGCAGTATATGGCGGATGCCATTGTCAAAGCGCTCATGGTCGGAATTCTTGCAATTCCGGCGTTTTTTATTTCCGTCTTCTTCGGCTTTCTCATTCTCGGTATCGCGCTTTTCGTGTATTTCTCGGAATCCAAAAAGGTGACGCGGAAGATCAGGCAGAAACGAGCCAATATCGAGTACGAACTGCCGAGGCTGGTCGGTCACATTGAAAAACTGCTCACGCACAGCCGTGACATCATCTATATCCTGGAGTCGTATATCCCGATAGCCCGTCCCGAACTCAAGGAGGAACTGTTCATTACGGTTGCCGAAATGCGAAGCAGCGGCAATATCCGCAACGCCTTGGATTCCCTTGACAAGCGCATCGGCTCGGCGTGGCTGAGCGAGGTCGTAAGGGCATTGGAAACCGTGGAGAACTCTGCGGATACAACGGCACTCTGGACATCGCTTTCCATGAAGTTCAAGGAGCTTCAGCGGCTGAACCTCAAAGCACAGGCGAGCACCGTGCCGCGCAAGGTCAAGAAGCTGTCGATGGCGCTGATGATGTGCTTTTTGCTCATCTACATTGCAGTCATCGGGCAGGTGCTGATGAATTCTCTGGGCGGCATTATGTAAGGCGGTGATCGGATGAAAATAAAAAGGATTATGAAAAGCACCCGTGGTGAGGGCTATATTGACCTTGCCGTTGCGGTGCTTGTTCTTGTTTTTGTATTGGTCATCGCAATCTCTCTGTGGTCGGCAATCACCCTGAAGCAGGATATGCGGTATATGTGTGAGGAACTGATCGCCACAGCAACCTATACGGGAAAAGTCGGGGAGGAAGTGGAACAGCGATTTGCGGAACTCTGCGAGGAAACGGACATCACGCCAACGGTCACTTGGAATACGACCTATTACAATGCGACAAAGAAGCAGGTGCAGCTCGGAGAGATTATCACCTGTACGCTGACGCATGAGATTACCTTGCAGGGCTTCGGAACCTTTACGCTCCCGTTCTCTGTTACGGTCACGCAGTCGGGACTGTCGCGTGTGTACTGGAAGTGAGGCGGGATATGAAGACGCTCAGAAACAAAAAGGGTTTTTCGTATATCCTGACCTGCGTTCTGGTGCTTGCGGTGGTGATGATGATCGCCGTGTCCGTGCAGTATTCACTCGTGTTCAGCCTTGTGAGAAGCGAGAAGGAAACAAGCCGATTGGCGCTGGACAGCCTTGTGACCAAATATGCGGTGGAACAGTATGACGCACTCAAACAGGGAGAAGCGTATGCAAGTCATATCGACCGCGCACAGCTTGTCCGCCGCGCTTACGGAACGCTTGGCTTTGCGGATGCCGGAATCACCGAAAAGACTGTTTCCAAAGGCGATGCGTCCTATACCGTCAGCCGCCCGGAGATCACGGCGGCGGACAGCGGGAGCATCGGTGTGACTGTCCGGTACACCATGACCGTTCCGTTCCGCGCGTTCGGCAGAGTTGTGGCAGAGATTCCGATTCCTGTGGAGATCAATGCGGTGCTTCACGAAAAGTATTAAAGGAGAACCAACATGAAAAAGAAAAACAATGTTATGATGATCGCTGTCATTGCGATCACCCTGCTGATGATCGGTTGCGTCATCGTGATGGGGATTATCCGAAACAGCAACCGAAACAATCCGGATGTAAAGCCTCCGGAGCAGACAACGGATACAACAGATACAATACCGGATCAGACAACACCGGAGATTCCGCCCATTACCGATGACGGAAAGGGAACGGACAAACCGGAGGACAGTAGCCCCGCTGACATCACCATTGATGTTGTCAGACCGAAGGACGATCCTCACGAGGACACGCCGGGTGTTGTTGGGGATGTTGTGATTATGCCAGGTATCAAGGAGGGAGAGGAATGAAGAAAGTTACAAAAATTCTTGCACTGATGCTGGCGGCGGTCACGCTGCTGTCCGTGATGACAATTCCCACATTTGCGGCGTACAATTATCCGATGACCTGTACGGTCTACTACAAAAACGAAAAAGGCAAGCAGATTGCAAGCCCATCAACCTTTACGGTAAACGCAGCGGAATCCAAAGAACATAGCCGTGGTGTTTCATCCCCTTCTATCTCCGGATATGTCCTGAAAGACAGCAACGATTCCTATGTCACCTATGAGATGATGGATAAAAGCTTTCCGGCTTCCAACTACGTGAGGCAAGGGACGGCAACCTACACCGTTATCTATACCGACACGGTATACCACTACCTGTATTTTGTCAACGGATCGACAAGACGAACGATTGCTCCATCAGCAACTCTGAAAGGTACGCCGGGAACCTATTACAACCATATCCCTCCGACCGTTGCGCATTACACGCCCGGCAGGACTTCCGTGTCCGGTCGCTTTTCCACATCAAAGACAAGCACTTCGGAAACGATTTACTACTACCGGACGATGTACACCATGAGCTATAACGCGAACGGCGGCTCGGGCGCACCTTCCTCCGAATCCAAAGGCTCGGGATGGGATTATACGATCTCTTCTGTCAAGCCGACAAAGGTCGGTTATACCTTCCAAGGTTGGGCGACCTACTCCTGGGCATCGTCGGCATCTTATCACGGCGGCGACACCTATAAGCTCAACCAGAACACGACATTCTATGCAGTATGGAGTCGCAATTCGTATACGATCAGTTATAACGCAAACGGAGGAACGGGGGCACCAAGCTCGCAAACCAAGTACTACGGCACTACACTAACGCTTTCCTCTGCGAAGCCGTACAGAACGGGATATACCTTCAAAGGCTGGGGGCTTTACGCTTCTTCTACAAGTCCGGTCTATCAGCCGGGAGATGATTACAACTATAATATCAGCCGGACACTGTATGCCGTTTGGGAAAAAGACGCTCCTCCCGCGCCGACCACCTATACGGTATCGTATAGCGCGAACGGAGGCAGCGGCGCACCCTCCTCACAAACCAAGACCAAAGATATCGCGCTGACACTCTCAGGCACAAAACCCACCCGAAGCGGTTACACTTTTCTCGGTTGGGCAACATCTTCTTCTGCCACAAGTGCATCCTATCAGCCTGGCGGTAGTTACACGGCAAACGCAAGTGTCACCTTGTATGCGGTATGGTCCTGCAATCATCCGTCAAGTAAGAAAGTATGGGACACGGGTTGTGACTGGAGAACGGTTTGTGATAACTGCGGCGCAACCCTCTCTTCCGGTACACTGCACGGTCCGTACACTTATGGCGATTGGGTGTATTACAGTGGCAGTCGGCATAGCAGGTACAAAACCTGTATTCACGGAGACTATACCACCACGGAATATGCAAGCCATAACACCTCCGCTCAGTATGAGCAGTATTCCGCGAGTCAGCATAAGAAGTATTCTTATTGTGCCGACTGCAATTCGACCGTCGGAACGACGAGTTATGAATCTCATACCTTCACCTCTTCAACGGTGAACGGACAGGTTGTATCGACCTGCAACCTTTGTGGATACACCAAGACCTCGGCACAGACCTATACGGTAAGCTACAACCCCAATGGCGGATACAACGCACCTTCTTCGCAGACCAAGGTTCACGGAGTGACGCTGACTCTTTCATCCTCTGTACCATACAGATTCAATTATGAGTTCGTTGGTTGGGCAACCAATAGCAATTCTTCTGTCGCATCGTACTATGCCGGAGGAAGCTATACGGGCAATGCATCGGTAACGCTGTATGCCGTTTGGCGATATAAGCCGGCGACCTATACGGTCAGTTACGACGCTAACGGAGGCACAAACGCACCTTCGAGTCAAACCAAGACTTACGGAGTGGCACTGACACTGACGACCGCCATTCCTACGAGAGCAAATTACCGCTTTGCCGGCTGGTCCAAGGACAGAAACGCTACTTCGGCAAGTTACACAGCCGGTGGTAGCTATACCGACAATGCCAGTGTAACACTTTATGCCGTATGGGTGTATTCCCCCGAATCGTATACGGTCCGATACGACGCTAACGGCGGTTCGGGTGCTCCGTCAAGCCAAACAAAAACCTACGGAGTGCCGTTGACACTTTCTGTGATCAAGCCCACAAGAGCCGGTTATGAATTTCTGGGTTGGGCGACATCAAAGGGCGCAACAGTATCGGAATATGCACCGGGCGAACGATACACGGACGAAGCAAGTGTGACATTCTATGCCGTCTGGCGATATGTACCCAAAACCTACACCGTCAGCTATGACGCGAACGGCGGCAGCAGTGCACCCGGAACTCAGACCAAGATGGAAAATGTCGCACTGACACTTGCGAGTACGATCCCCGCAAGAGAAGGTTATACCTTCCGCGGATGGGCAACCTCCCCGACGGCAACAACGGCAGATTATCAGCCCGGAGGAAGTTATACCGCCAATGCTGCGGTAACACTTTATGCCGTATGGGAAAAGGAGTCTTACACGGTATCCTACGATGCCACCGGCGGTACAGGCGCACCCTCGTCACAGGTCAAAAAGTACGGTGAGACGCTGAAGCTCCGTACCGAAATCCCGACAAGAAGCGGTTACGATTTTCTCGGTTGGGCAGAAAACTCAACGGCAACTTCCGCCACCTATTTGGCTGGTGCCACTTATTCGGAAAATGCCGGGATCACCCTGTATGCGGTGTGGCGCGAGCGCAACTACGATTTTTCCGCCAGCAATCTGACTGTTACTCCTGACGAGGTGTGGCAATACGATAAGATCACGGTCAATTTCCGTGTGGACAACTGGGATCGATATAACGCATACAACAATGTTCCCGTGAGTGTCTGGCTGAACGGCGTCTGTGTCTATACGGGCACTGTAGATTTCCATGCGTATGGCGTAAACTATATCACTTTCGACCTGAATGTCGGTGCACTGGAAGGCAAGCATACCCTTGAAGCGAGAATCAATTGGGATGACAGAGCAAGCGAGACAAGAAGCAATAACAATGCGGTACAGGCTCAATTTGAGGTCAAGAAGTATTCCGAGCTTTCTACCTCTGCCGTAACGCCGAGTGCGGACTATATCGAGGGCAATGATATCATCGCCTCTTTCTATGTGTCCAATGACAGTTCCACTCCCGTTCTTCCGAGTGATCACATGAGCTATCGCCTTGAGGTATATCTCGTTGACGGGGCAACCGAAACACTGGTCAGCACGCAGGATAAGACCGATGTCGTGATTCCCGCAAACAGGACGAATCTGGTATATTTCAAGTGGCGTGTGCCGGAGAACAGCGCAGGAAAGCTGTATATGTTCCGAGGGATTGCCAACGCCGAGAACACCGTGCGGGAGCGAAATCCGGACAATAATGCGACATTCTTTATGAAAACCGTAAAGGCAAAAGAAACCTCACAGACACCGAACACAAGATATGAGCGCACAGCACCGAATACCTACAATCCGTTGGTATCCTCCCCCACAACTACGGTGGGATCGGCAAGCTGGAATGAATGGGTGCATGAGGATGGAAAGTTTGAACTTCGCACCTATGGCATCCGTGCCTCTGCGGTTGATCCTGTGGTAAAGCCTGACGATAACTGCAAAACGGCTGTGCTGGAAAACGGTAAATGGTCAATGAAGTCAGGATACGGCATTTCGCTTGCATGGAATCTCAAACTGATTGCCATGCCGGGATATTCTATGCCCGACAGCTCTGCCTATACGGAAACACAGGCAGTCATGGCGCTGATTCCCGAGTTCGGGTACTCCACGGACGTGGGCAAGTACAGAACTCTTGAAATGTCAGGCAGTGTTTATAGCTTTGTCGAGAACCGCGATGCGGACGGAAATGCAAGGATCCACTTCATATCGATCTATGTCGCAAACGGCAATTATACTGTGTCTGTCACGGCAACACAGATCTGGACTCCCGCCGGAATGATTACGGCAATCCGCAACGCTAACACGCTGACCATCGACGGCACGGTGTATGACGATTACTATCAGGGGAACAAGTGATGTATGGGATAGAGAAAGAAATGATCGAGGACTACGGCGTTGAGTCCTCGGTCTGGATCGGCGGAAAGCGCATTGTCCTCGGAATCAATGAAGAAAACACGGAAAAGCCGCGATATATGTCCTGCATCGTCACGGATAACGGTCTGTTCGGACGGTATGAGGGCATCACCACCGACGATTATTTTGAAGCATTGAAGCACTTCGGTGAGAATATCGGAGCTGAAAGCATCATTTTGAGGAATGACCAAAAAATCGACGGTTTGAAAGACACCGCGTGTCTTACCCCAAAAGACATGATACCGATTGATTGGCATTACAGTATCAAGGAATGTACGGTTGCAGTCAAGCCGGAGGTGCTGAGCGAGGGGTGCCGGAATATCGGCAATCAGCTCTACTATATCGTCGGCGGATTCGGTGCGGAAGCAAACAGCCGCGGGAGTGCCTGCTACGGATGGAATCTCTGCCGCAGAAAGTATGAGCGCATCGAGCGCTCCGAGGTAATGGGGATTGTGCCGGAATCGCTTCTGCCGTATGTTGCAAAGCAAACGCTGGAGGACATTCATCACGGATTCCTGACAACGGATTTTGAAAAGAAAAGAGAGGAGGAAAGATAATGGCAACGATACACGCAAAACATTTGTCCATCCTGCGAAGTCTTGTAGAGGCGGGATGTAAAGATGAAAAGCAGATCGCGTCGCTGACCATTCGGGACGCGGTAAAGCTCCCCCGCAGTTGTCGGATTGAGCTTGCAAGTGTATTGGAATGTATGCAGGCGGTCAAAGAAAACAAATTGCTTTCCTATCTTGTGGACAACACCGATGAAACGGCGGAGGGCGGTAATGAGACTTGAGAAGATCGCACTTTGGCGGGAAACAGGACTGTTTACCGAACAGGCGGACGGAAGTCGCGGGTATCTCGGTTTTGTGCGAGGTGCCTTTGTCGGAGATGAGATCAGCATTGACGCAGGACAACTGCATATTCCGGCGGAAGCACGGTATGAGTATGAAACTCTGCTGTGCTTTTTGCGGTCTGCGGATGCCACTTTCCTCTTGAAAAGCGCAGCGGCAATGTCGGCGGTCTGCTCGGAGCGACTGCAATGCCATATTCCGTATGCCTTCGGTCGGGAATGCTTTGGCTTTCGTGTGCTTTCGGAACACTGTGCATGGTATATTGCCTGTACTCCCTGGAACCCAATGAAACCGTTTGCGATCTATGCCTATGACCGCACGAAGCTGATGACAGCGCTTGCAAAGGAAGTCGGACTGCCCGAAACCTGCTGCGGCGTAACGCCATACAGCGGAGAACGGATGCGCATCCGTTACGGAAATAACAGCTTTGAGAACTTTCCGCAATACGGACAAAACCGCGAGAAAAACAAACGGTATGCCGCCGAACAAAACAAGACGCTCAAAGTAACGAAAGCGCAGCAGGCGGCAATGGAGGGAGGTGTGATCTACGGCTGGGATACCCCGGCCGCAGATCCGCGCAATTACGATGAAAGCGGATACTTCCGCACAGACGCGGAGGGCGCAAAGGAGAGACGAAAATGAAGAATAAACCGGAAGCAGTAGAAACGGAAGCGGAGGAGCTTCTGTTTTACTCTGACAAAGAACGGGATGCAGCGCTTGGGACCATCGGACATTTCCGCATAGATTTCGGCAGAAGCGGCGAGGAATTCAACTGCACATGGTTCGACCATGCAAACAGCGAGAAAAATGACAGCTATTTCAAAGAGAGCTTCGATATGTTTATCGACGACCTCCGCACGGGAGTGTTGAAAAGCAGAGCCGAAATGCGTAAGTTCTGCTACGGAAAAGACAAATGCCGGAACAGTCATTCCTATACGGAGGACTGTTGGGGCTTCCGAGTTCTGTCGGACAGGTACGCATATTATATCCGCTGTACGCCGGGGGCAGGTGACTATGAGTGCTATATTTACGCTTATGATAAAATCCATCTGATGGAGTTTCTTGCTGAGGAAAAGAAACTGCCGGAGCACTGCTATTCCAGACTTGCAAGTACGGGTGAAGCGATCCTGATCCGCTATGCGGAAAAAGGGTATTATCCGATTACCTTGCCGGAAGGAAGCACAGTGGAAGGGATGAACGAATCAATCGGTGTCACTGAGGCACAGAGGATGGCAATGGAAGCGGGCAGTATGTTCGGCTGGCGTGTGCCGGGGACTGATCCGAGAAATTATGAAGCAAAGGAACAAAGTAAAATGAAAATAGCAATATACCAGATAAATTCCGACAGGGACAGTGAGCGTATTGCCTTTGTGGGACTTAACAGTCTGGAAAGGTATCGGGGCAATAAAGATATTTGCCCCGAAATCTATGACAAAGTGTACGAGGCGGAGGTTGACGGCACATCGCTTGAAGATGTGTACGAAAAGTTCAATATCGACAAACCTGACGATTATAAGGCGAGGTCGCTTTCGGTATCGGATGTGGTGGAGGTTATTGAGTCGGATTCGGTAGAACCCGGCTTTTATTTTTGCGACAGCATCGGGTTTGAAAAGATTGATTTTGACCCCGATAAAACAGAAACCGTAAAAAATGAAACCATCAAGGTGCTGATGATTGAGCCGGAAAAGAAACCGTATGTCAAGGAGATCGGCTCCGACCTGGAATCGCTTCAACATGAGGTAGACGGGGATATTGAGGCTTTTTATCCTACGGAAGATGAGGTCGCGTTCATTGTCAATGAAGAAGGTAAGATCAACGGTCTGCCGCTGAACCGCGCGATTCGTAATGATGACGGAGTGATTATTGACATCGCTGCCGGAAATCTCTTGATTACGGGACTCGGAGAATCGGACTTTGCCTCGCTTGATGAGGAGAGAATCAAAAAGTATTCTGAGAGATTCAGAACGCCCGAAATGTTTCTGCGGGTGAACGGGCAACTCCATGTGCTCCCGATGCCTGAGCCAAAGCCGAGAGAAAAACACGGGGAGGAACGCTGATGGGATATATTTTCGGAAATCAATGCGGCGTTATGACTGTGAATGACGAGAGAACCATCGGTCAGCCGAAAGAGATCCGCTTCATCAATTCGGGCTATGACCTGCTTTTCAAAATTCCGGACGGTGGGTATGTAGAGATCAAGTTTGGGGACGGCAGAATCAAAGCGTATCAGTGTCGTTTTCTTGATCCTTACCATTTCTGCACGGCGGACGGTCGCTCGTGGCATATCTGCGAGTTTGCCGAGACGATGGAGCGCATCGGAGCCAAGTATTATGAAAGTCCCGAAAAACACGAGGTTTGGTCGGATATGGATCTGGATTTGGACGATTGGCGGGACGACTTACAGGAGGAGTACCCGGAACTTGACGAAGATGGACTGTATGCAAAGATGCTGGAACTCAATGCGGATTATCTTGATGACGAGCGCAGCAATCTCAAACAGCCCATCGGCGGCAGTTTGCTTATTATTGCCGACCTCGGTCTTTGGGATGGGCGACATCAAGGGTACAGGGAAAAAGCCGATGCCGACCTTTCGGACTGTATTGACTACCGATATGACAGCGCGGAGTGGTATGTTGACCGGAACGGTGAATTCTGTGGAAGTCAGGCGCACCACGACGGAACAAATCACTATGTTTACCGCAAAATCAAGGACAGCGCGACAAATGACGATATTGACGATCTGGAGGCAAAGCTCTATGACGGTACTGCCACGCAGAAGGACATCGACCGTGTGACCGAAAAGCTCGGAGACAGAGTGGCAAAGGTCTACGGTTGGGAACTGCCGGAAAAGGTGTACCGCTTTGCACCGGAAAAAGAGAAAATACGAGACGAAGGAAGGTAACTGTATGCCGAGAAAAATTGATCTTTTGCAGGAAGTCTATCAGGCGCAGCTTGCCACGCTGACCTATTCGAGAGAGGTGTGGTGCAGTTTCCTGCGGACAGCGGCATTTCAGTACAAGTATTCGTTCCCCGATCAGGTGCTCATCTGGTCACAGCGCCCTCATGCGCGGGCGTGTGCAGAACTTGAACTTTGGAATAAGGTGTTTGACCGTTGGGTCAACCGCCATGCCAAAGGAATTGCCCTGATCAAGGATAAGGGCAGTTATACCGGTATCCGCTATGTCTTTGATGTGGCGGATACCCACGGGCGTCACGGGGAGGAACTGAAGCTGTGGCAGGTGCGGAACGGGTATCACGATGATGTGACCGAAGCGCTGGAGAATCGGTTCGGAGAATTGGAGGATGACAGCAGTTTTGTCGCGTCGGTGATTTCCGCGTGTCAAAATGCGGTTGAGGATAACATGACCGACTACCTCTCCGACCTTTCCCGCCTGACAGGAAACAGTGCCTTGGAGGGGATGGACGAGGACAATCTGAAAGTCAGACTCCGATCCATTCTCATATCCAGCGTAGCATACACGGTGTTGACGCGCATCGGTGAGGAAAGCGATATGTTTTTGGATTTCGATGCGTTTGATGACCTCCGCTTCTATAACACTGCCGAAACCATCAATCTGCTCGGCAATGCCACACGGGATATTTCCGAGGTATGCCTGCGGGAGATTGAGCGCACGGTCAAAAACTGTGAGAAAGAAAATCGCACCTTTGACGAAAAGAGAGAAAACGAGTACAATAAGACTGAAACCGAAAAACAAAACCACAGACAGGAGGAAAAAGAATATGGACGGATTGAATCTGACCTACCACGAGGCACAGAACGGGATGCTGTATCCCGACCTGAAACTGCCGGAGCAGACGCATTACCCAATCGGCAAGTACGGCAACATGCGGCTCCGATATATGAAGGAGCACAGGAAGGGAACTTACACAACGCTGCTGACGCAGTGCAGGCTGAACAGTCATCTGCACGAGATCGAGCAGACAGCGAAGACGATGCTTTCACGCCTTATGCAGCAGATGGCGGAGAGCCGTGGGGTGAACGAGCAGATGAAAGCGGAGAATCCGATGCTTTGGGTGCAGGAGATGAACAGCATCAAAGCGTCGGCGGAGGAGACGGTTCTGAACGACCTGATATACTCGTAAGTGAAAAACAGCCCCGCAATTATCTTGACGGTGACGACCTCATAAAAATATTGAAGCACGGTGACGAGCTTGCCCACAGCAAGCAGGACATCGTGCTTTTCCTGTCTCAGGAAAAGGATGAGGAGCGTAAAAATCAGTATATCCGTGCGTGCTATAAGCCGATGACCGTATCCATTTACAAGGATGAAGCTCATACCGAATATATCGGGTACAGCAGCCTGTTTGATGATGGCTTGCATCTGTTTGAGGGGACATTTCTGAACCCGAAAGCGGAAATGTCATTCTCATGGCAGACGACGCGGGAGCTGATCGAAGCGCTTATCAAGGACAATAACTATCTGGATGAACCGATGCCGGAAACGCTTGCCACGGCACCGATGGAAACTACGGCAAAGGAGCCGGAACCGGAAGTCGAGGTCAAAGCAGAAGCGCCGTCACCTGTCAAACAGAATTTCGCCGTATCGCAGGAAGTAATTGACGGCTTTCTCCGCCTCGGCGGGTGTACGAGCCGCAGCAATTATCGTATCTATGGGTTTTACCAGAGAGCAAACAATAAGGAAGAAAATATCCGTTTTCTCCGTGCCGAATATGAAACCGACGCCATCGGCTTGATTGTCAACGGTCAGAGATGTGCCGTTTCGTGGGATGAAAATGGTGTGACCTTCGCTACGGGGGAGAGCGTTGCAACCGCATGGAGGAAATCTACACTGTCGTGGTCTGAAATAGATGACCGCATCCGTCAACTGATCGAACTTGGTCAGTATATTTCAAAGGATGAAGTGTCAAGCGCGGTTGCTGTTTATGATAAGTCGGTGGCGGAGAAAGTGACGAATGTCTACCGGGATTTTCTGAGAGACGCAGAGTTCCCGGAAAAGCCTCCCCAAAATGACTATCAGAAACAGGTCATTTTCTTCTTTGCGACACTGCACGAGCCGGGGAAAGCCGAGCCGTTTATTCCCGTCTTTGAGGAAGCGGTGGATGCACTGACGGGTGAAGCCCGCAGACGCGAGGGTTACACACCGCAGTTTGTAAAAATGCTTGTCAGCAGCTATCGCCGTGATCCGGTGGAATACCCGCAGGAGGAATATGTTCTCCCGCCTGAACACTACCTGTCGCAGGATCAGATAGACAATCATCTGATCCGTTCCGGCAACCATGTTTCGGAGGGGAAATTCCGTATCTATTCGTTCTTCCTGCGAAACAAGAACAAGCAGGAAAGAGCAAAGTTTCTTTCGGATGAATACGGCATCGGCGGTTCTTATGGCGGCAGACAGGACGAGAGCCATGATAGCAAAGGATTGGCTCTTGCAGGCGGGCTTGACAAGAACGGAGTCAGAAATGTGCTTTTGAGTTGGGTGCAGGTGGCAAACCGTATAGACGAACTGATCCGAAGTGACAGATACCTGACGGCAAAAGAGGCCGAACATCTTGACGCTTATGAAAAAGAGCAGATTGCAAGACGGATCGTAAACTTTTATTACGGGAAATCCGCTGAAGCGCCGCGTCCGTTTGAGAAAAAGGACGGGGACTATTTCGGAAGCGATGCCGAAAAAGAGGTGTACCAACAGCTTGGCGATGCCGAGCGCGTCAATGAGATCATCGGAATGATGCAGACGGTGTTTGATTCCGAAATGCCGAGGAGCCGCACTTACGATCATGACAGAGAAAGCCTTGCCGATGTCAGACAGTTTGCCGAGGGCAAATATAACCTTTTCCCGGGCAGTAAATACCGTAAGAAAGAGCAGGTTACAGAAGCCCCTCGCGTCGTTCAGCCGATAGAAACCGGGCAGGAAGAACGATCTCCCGACATTGACTTTACGCAGTACGGTCTGAACCTGAAACTTGGTGATTGGCTGCACATCGGTCAAAGTGAGGTACAGTTATCCTCTGCAACCGCAGATGGCGTTGAGTTGTACGACGGGACGCTGTTCCCGATGGAAATGACGCTTGAGGTGTTTGTTCGGCGTATCAAAGAGAATCCGCTGAATGAGGCGTTTTTGCTCAAAGAGAGTGAGGCGGTTGTCAATGAGCCGATGCCTGCACCGGTTGCACCGAACGAACCGGAACAAGCGGACAAACACGAAATTGCGGCATATGCATTGGGGGACTTTTACGAGTTTTTCGATGAGGATGCGAAGAGGACCGCAGAAATCTGCGACCTGACAATGACCACCCGTGCGATGGCAGACGGCACAAGACACCCGATGTGCGGTGTCCCGAAATACACCATTGACCGCTATGAGCAAAAGCTGAAAGAAGCCGGATATACCGTTGTGCTCCGGGATTTCAATGAGGTCAATGCCGATAGGCAGGAAACTCCGGAGCCTGACAAGGATATTCCGACCGAGGAGCATATCTTCCTTGATTCGACAAGAGAAGAGCTTTATTGGATTTATTACAATGCCGATTCGGATGCGGGCGGACAGCTTGTAACGAACACGCTCTCTTTCTCCGTATTCAGAGAAGCCTATGAGGATTTTGTAGGCAACGGCGGAGATTTCACGGACAAAGAGCAGAGAGACGCTTTCATCGACAGTATCAGTGAAATGGCGGATTGCGAGCTTGCGGATGCGAGAACACCGTTCTTTGCGGAAGCAATGGCAACCTTCGATACGGAGCCGGACTATACGGGCTTTACGGCGGAGAACCTTTCCGAGATCAACCGGGAGATTGAGGGCTACATGGTAGACATGGAAGCCGAGAGAGCAGGTGATGCCTACGAAGCGGAGTATGGAGCTGACGGTTATCGGATGTTTCCGGGCAATGCGCCAGAAGCGGACAGCGAAGAAACGGCAATGCCTACCTTGCAGGAGGAAAAGCCGAAGCCGAAAAAGGCAATCACGACATTTCACCCGGAAATCCCGCTTGATGAAAAGCACGACTTCCGTATTACGGACAACGATCTCGGCGTGGGCGGAGCAAAAGAGAAATACCGCCGCAACATTGCCGCAATCCGTCTCCTGCATACGCTGGAGGACGAAAACCGTATCGCAACACCGGAAGAACAGCAGATCCTTTCGGAGTACACCGGTTGGGGTGGGCTTCCGGATGCCTTTGATGAAAATAAAGATAGCTGGGCGCAGGAATACAGAGAGCTTTCCGAGCTTCTTACCCCAGCCGAGTATGCCGCCGCCAGAGAATCCACTCTGACGGCTTTTTACACGCCGCCCGTCGTCATCAAGGCAATCTACAAAGCACTTGAAAATATGGGCTTTGCCAGCGGCAACATTCTGGAGCCGTCATGCGGCGTCGGAAACTTTATGGGACTTGTGCCGGATAGCATGAGCGAATCCCGCTTTTACGGTGTGGAGCTTGACAGCATCTCCGGTCGTATCGCACAGCAGTTGTATCAGAATCAGAATATCTCGGTCACGGGATTTGAAAACACCGCATACCCTGACAGTTTCTTTGATGTCGCAATCGGCAATGTTCCGTTCGGACAGTTCAAGGTGCAGGATAAGCGGTATGATCGGAACAACTTCCTCATTCACGATTATTTTTTCGCCAAAGCGCTTGATCAGGTGCGTCCCGGAGGTATCATTGCCTTTATTACGAGCAAGGGGACGCTGGATAAGCAGAACCCGTCCGTCAGACGGTATATCGCCGCCCGCGCGGACTTCCTCGGAGCAATCCGCCTGCCGGATACGACCTTTAAGGCGTCGGCGGGAACGGAAGCAGTCGCGGATATTATCTTTCTTCAGAAGCGCGACCGCATGGTAGAGTGCGATCCCGATTGGTGCCACCTCGGAAAAGACGAAAACGGCATCGAGATGAACCAATACTTTGTCGGGCATCCGGATATGGTGCTCGGCAGTATGGTGACGGAATCGGGTCCTTTCGGCCCGCAGACCACCTGCAAGCCGTTTGCGGATATGGAGCTTTCGGAACTGCTGTCAGAAGCGGTCAGCAACATCCACGCCGAAGTATCCGAGGTCGAGCAGGACGAACTGACAGGGGAAGAATCGGACGGTATTCTTCCGGCAGACCCGGCTGTGCGTAACTTCTCGTATGCGCTTGTAAACGGCAAGGTGTACTACCGTGAGAACAGCATTATGAAGCCGGTGGAAACCTCTATGACAGGGGAAAACCGGATCAAAGGCATGATTGCAATCCGTGACACGGTGAGAGCACTCATTGATGCTCAGCTTGAGAATTATCCGGACGACGCGGTACACGCTCTGCAACAGAAGCTGAATGAACAGTACGACCGTTTTACCGCCAAGTACGGACTCTTGGGCAGCCGCGGTAATGCGTCCGCTTTCGACGAAGATAACGCCTACTTCCTCTTATGTTCGCTTGAAAAGCTGGACGAGGAGGGTAATCTGAAAGAAAAGGCAGACATCTTCACCAAGCGTACCATCAACCCGCGCCTGACAGTTGACCGTGTGGATACGGCAAGCGAGGCGCTGGCGGTGTCGCTCGGAGAACACGCCTTTGTGGATATGGACTATATGAGCAAACTGACAGGAAAAAGCGAAGCAGAAATTCTTGCCGATCTCAGAGGCGTTATTTTTCTCAATCCGCTTTACGGGTCCGGAAACGACAAGCAACCCAAATACTTGCCGGCTGATGAGTATCTTTCCGGCAATGTCCGCGAAAAACTTGCAGTGGCAAGGCTGAGCGCTAAGCAGTCCCCGGATGATTACGCTGTTAATGTGGAAGCGCTGGAAAGAGTACAGCCGAAAGATCTGACAGCGTCGGAAATCGGGGTCAGGCTCGGTTCCACATGGATTCCGCCGGAAGATATACAGGCATTCGTTTTTGAGCTGCTTGAAATCCCGTATTACTATAAATACCGTATGCAGGTGAAGTTTGAACCGATTACGGGGCAGTGGCGGATTACAGATAAGTCTTACGGAAAAGGAAATGTAAAAGCGACCAGCGTATACGGCACTTCCAGAGTGAATGCGTACAACATTATCGAGGATTCCCTCAATCTCAAGGATGTGCGCGTCTTTGACTATATTGAGGATGAAAACGGTAATAAAAAAGCGGTGCTGAACAAAAAGGAAACTACGATTGCGCAGGGCAAGCAGGAAGAGATCCGCCGTAAATTTGAGGAATGGATATGGAAAGACCCCAATCGGCGCGAAAGGCTTTGCAAGCTCTATAACGAGAAGTTCAACAGCATACGCCCGCGTGAGTTCAGCGGCAAACACATTCGCTTCTATGGGATGTCCCCTGAAATAAAGCTCCGTGACCATCAGGCAGACGCGGTTGCCCGTATTCTTTACGGCGGAAATACGCTTCTCGCCCATGTGGTGGGCGCAGGGAAGACTTTCACGATGGTAGCCGCAGCGCAGGAGAGCAAGCGGTTGGGGCTTTGCAGTAAATCCATGTTCGTTGTCCCCAATCACCTGATCAACCAATGGGCGAGTGAATATCTGCAATTATATCCGTCTGCCAATATCCTTGTCGCTACCAAGAAAGATTTTGAAACCAAGAACCGCAAAAAATTCTGCGCAAGAATTGCAACGGGCGATTATGACGCGATTATTATCGGTCACTCACAATTTGAGAAGATACCCATGTCGTCAGAGCGTCAGGCAATGATGCTGCAAAACGAAATTGACGAGCTGATGGACAGTATCTCGGAACTCAAGGAAAGTCGCGGGGAGCGCTTTACCATCAAGCAGCTTGAGAAAACCAAGAAGCAGCTACAGTTGAAGCTGGACAAACTCAACGACCGCAGCCGCAAGGATGATGTCGTGACCTTTGAACAGCTCGGTGTTGACAGGCTTTTTGTGGATGAGGCACACTTTTACAAAAACCTCGCCGCATATACAAAAATGCGGAATGTGGCAGGTATCTCGCAGACCGAAGCGCAGAAGTCCTCCGACCTTTATATGAAGTGTCGGTATCTGGACGAAATCACGGGCGGAAAGGGCGTAACCTTTGCAACGGGAACACCGATCAGCAATACGATGGTAGAACTCTATACCATGCAGAAGTATCTGCAATATGACGCGCTCAAAGAAAAGGGATTGACCAATTTTGACGCATGGGCTTCGACCTTCGGAGAAACGGTGACAGCGATTGAGCTTGACCCTACCGGAACCGGCTACCGAGCCAAAACCCGCTTTGCAAAGTTTTTCAATATTCCCGAACTCATGGCGATGTTCAAAGAAGTTGCCGATGTACAAACGGCGGATATGCTGAATCTCCCCGTTCCGATGGCAAATTTTCATATTGAGAAAGAGCCGTCCAGCGAGATTCAGAAAGAGATGGTGCAGTCCTTTGCGGACAGAGCAGCAAAAGTTCATTCGCACATGGTATCGTCGGATGAGGACAATATGCTTTTGATTACAAACGATGGACGAAAAGCCGCATTGGATCAGAGGCTACTGAATCCCGACCTGCCGGACTTTGAAGAAAGCAAGGTCAACCATTGTGTTTGCAATGTCGTGGATATCTGGAGGCGAACGGCGGAGCAGAAATCCGCACAGCTTGTATTCTGCGACCTTTCCACGCCGCATCATGACGGTAAGTTCAATGTGTATGATGACATCAGGAAAAAACTCATAGAGGAGGGGATACCCGAATCCGAGATTGCCTTTATACATGATGCAGATACCGACGCAAAGAAAAAAGACCTGTTCTCCAAGGTACGAAGCGGACAGGTCAGAGTATTGATGGGATCGACCTTCAAAATGGGCGCAGGCACAAATGTGCAGGAGCGCCTGATAGCGCTTCACGATCTGGATGTGCCGTGGCGTCCGTCCGATCTGGAACAGCGCCTCGGTCGGATTGTCCGCCAGGGCAACAGCAATCCGGAGGTGGAGATATACCGCTATGTGACCGAGGGAACCTTTGACGCATATATGTATCAGCTTTTGGAGAGTAAGCAGAAATTTATCAGCCAGATCATGACATCAAAGTCTCCCGTGCGCTGCGCCGAGGATGTGGACGATACGGCGCTGTCTTATGCGGAGATTAAGGCATTGGCAAGCGGAAACCCGAAGATTATGGAGAAGATGCAGCTTGACGCGGATGTGGCAAAACTGAAACTGCAAAAGTCTGCCCATCTGTCCGAGAGGTATATGCTGGAGGATCAGTTATTCAAGGATTTCCCGAAAGAAGTTTCCGAAGAGGAAGAACGCATTGCGGGGTATGGGGCGGATATTGAAATTGCCAAAGAAAACACGCATAAGGACGACAAGGGCTTTTCGCCCATGATCGTACAAGGAAAAGAAATCACGGTCAAAGCCGAGGCGGGCAAGGCAATTCTTGCATTCTGTAAGAAGATGACCAATCCCGATCTCCGACCGCTTGGCGAATACAGAGGCTTCAAGACCGAAATCGGGTTCGATATATTCGGTCGGGAGTTCTTCATGATGCTCCGAGGAAAATTGGGGCATCGTGTCACGCTCGGACAGGACGCCAACGGTATTATTACCCGTTTGGATAATGCAATCGACTCATTTTTTACAAAGCAGTGCCACTGTAAGGAGCGGCTTGCGGAACTGAAACAGCAGATTGAAAATGCCAAGCGAGAGGTGGCAACGCCGTTTCCGCGTGAGGAAGAACTTACGGAAAAGCTGAAACGCCTTGACGAACTCAACGCAGAACTCAACATGGACAAGCCGGAAAACGAATTGGTTGACGGTGAAAGGGACGGCGATGAAACCGCTTCCGAATCGAAAGAAAGCCGCCCGGAAAATGACCGACAGGAAAGGGAACAGGATGACGACAGAGAGGAGGAATGCCGATGAAATACGGGATTGCAGTCCGCATCGTGGAAACGGGTTATGTGGAAATCGAAGCGGACTGTGAAGCCGAAGCAAAAGCAATGGCAGAGGACGCGGCACTTGACGGTCGCGTCCTTTTCCATGAGGCGGAAGTGGAGAGCGTGAAGATCGAAAGTGTCTTTTGCCCCGAACAAAGGGATTGAAAAAATCCATATTCTGTGATATACTATTGTCAGAGAATATCAGGGCAAACGAGGCGCAGATGATGGAACAGAACGAATGGGAGAGCTTGTCTCCCGAAGAGAAAAGGGTACACCTCTATCTCAAACAGAAGGCAATGTTGGAAGCCTTTCTTGAACGGGGAGCAATCTCAAAAGCACAGTTTGATAAGAGCCTCGGAGACTTGACAGAGAAGATGGGAATGCAGGAGTATTCATCATCGACTACAAGAAGTAAATGGTAACGGGAATCGACAAACTGGAATTTGACGAAGGGGGATATTTTATGAAAAGGTTCATCTCATTGGTTTTTGTATTGTTCGCGTTGATATGTATGCTTGCGGTTACAGGTTGCTCTGTGTCTTGGACAGAGGAAGAAATCAAAAATGCGAAATCCGTAGAGATCACTTGTTATGATAATCATGGTAGCAGTGACGCAGTTGAGATTTACACGATTACCGATGAAAAAGAAGTCAATAGTATTTGTAACACTTTCTCATTACTTGTGGTCAAAAAAGCGAAAATAACCGAGCCTACGATGATGTCATATTCCGTTCGATTTTTAGATGGTTCCGGTAATACAATTGAAACCGTTAATCTACTATATGGTCACAATGTAATACAATGTGATGGATTATATAAAATCACCGGCGAAATGGATATCAATAGGTATATCCGGCTGGATATCTTAAACGGCCTTCAGAATTGATTCGACAAATTCCTGTTTGTCTAACTGAATATTTATGGCACAGCCACTTAATTTTCCGAGCGAAATTAAGTGGCTTTTTCTATTTCACAAAGGAGAGAACATGAGTAACACAAAAAAGAAATACGGCGTCCGTATCAGTGTACCGAAACATTTTGAACTGACACCGGAACAACGATATGAGCTATCTGTGACATACAGACGAATGGCGTGGAAGGTGTGGGTTTATTTGAAAGCAAACCCAGAGATCCTCGCTGCGAATAATAATCAAGAAGTATATGATGCCGTTCAGGAGATCTCAGTTCGCTGTTTTGTGAATGAGTATCCCGACTATGCCTATGACAGGGCGCTTGAGGTTCAGGATTTGATCTCCGATCTTGAAGCAAAGTATCAGGCATATGACTTGTATTTTGAACAAGATACATTGGACATTTACCGACCGGGCATACCGCATGACCAAAGATGGGCGGCGATGACATTTATCGAATTGATGTTCTATGCTATCGCTCCTGACATCTATTCAAAGGATGTTTGCGCGATGATTGAGAAAGACGAAAAATGAATTATAACACGCAAGAACTTTTGAAATTATTCCAATGCTGATAATCCCAATGTTTGACGATAAGATTCGGAGATAATGAGCGCATGGCTTTTGTGATAAAAAATTGGATAAAAACGGAAATGCCCTTCGTAGCAAGCCCTGCAATATTGAAATAGGACTTGGATGGTGGCTTTTTGAAATAGCCAGAGCAGGGAAAGACTGTGAACGAAATAAAAATTTTTAGCTTGTTGCTAACTTTGGGTTGACATTTCAATTTTTGTGAGTATAATATTATGTGGTTCTTCTCGGAGAACTGAATTTTTTATCGATTGGTTAGCCTATGCTAACTTAAACTGTAGGTGAGGAAAGTCATATGAGTTCATCAGAATTACGGTATTTGATTGCTGCAAGCGAGCTTGCGGAACAAATAGAAAGTGTAAAGCAAACGGATGTGGCGAATAAACTTCGTGTTTCAAAAGTAAGTACATACAATGCTATGGAACGATTGCATGACAAAGGGTATATTGAGAAGAACGAAAGAAAAATTGTTCTGACAGCATTGGGAAAAGAAGTCCTGAATGAGTACATGACGATTATCCGTTTTATTTCGGCACATTTGTCGCTGCATTGCGGAACGGAGAAAAATCAGGCGTATGAAGATGCACTGAATGCAACCTGTGCGTTTTCGGATGCAACCCGAAATGGGGTGGCAACTTTTATCCGGTCGGGGATGAAGGGGGCACATCATGCACCTTTTGATTTGAGGTAAGGAGTAAACACAAATGATTGATAAGGAACTATTCAAGCTGATCGGCGGAAACAAAAAGTACATATTCATCGCCGTGCTGCTGCAGGCAATCGGTTTAGTCGCAAATGTTGCGATTACCGGAAGCGTCTGCTATGCCGTGTACCTGCTGACGCAGAACGTCGAAGGGATACAATTCATGTATCCGCTTATCGGTGCGGCTATCGGTATTATCGTGAGATATATCTGTTCCCGGGCGACGGGGGACATCAAGGACAAGCTTGGCAGAAGCGTTAAAAAGGATTTGCGCGAAAGAGTATATAACAAAATCGTAAAGCTCGGCGTGAAAACCACTGACGGAATGAGCATGGCGGGACTCACGCAGGTTTCTGTCGAAGGCGTAGAGCAACTCGACCTTTACTATTCGTCCTATCTGCCGCAGTTCTTCTTTGCGATGATCGCGCCCGTGATATTGTTCTTGATATGCGTATGGATCGATTGGAGAACGGCACTCGTACTGATTGCCTGCGTACCGCTGATCCCCGTATCCATCGTGGCGGTCAGTAAGTACGCGAAGAAGATTTTTGCGAAATATTGGGGTAAATACACCTCAATGGGCGACAAGTTCCTCGACAGCGTGCAGGGACTGAAAGAACTCAAAATCTTTCAGGCAGACGCGGCTCAACACGTTAAGATCAACGAAAGCGCGGAAGAATTCAGAGTCATCACAATGAAGGTTCTTGTCATGCAACTTGCAAGCACCACGATCATGGACTTGGTTGCATACGGCGGCGCGGGCGTGGGTATCGCGCTTGCAATCAGTGGCGCGGCGTTTTGGGGACTGAACCCGATTGCTGCATTGTTCCTGTGCCTTGTGGCGGTTGAATTTTTCCTGCCGCTTCGGGCGTTCGGTTCGGCATTCCACGTTGCGATGAACGGCGCAAGCGCGGGTAAAAAGATTATTTCGCTGCTAAACGCACCCGACCCCGAATGGGGAACGGAAACCGTTGACGGCAAAGAGATTAAACTCGAAAACGTTACGTTCTCTTACGACGGCAAACGCGACGTTCTGAAAAACGTGAATATGACCTTCCCCGAAAAGGGAATGACGGCTATCGTCGGAGAGAGCGGTTGCGGAAAATCTACGGTCGTCAATATGCTGATCGGCGCGTTCCGTCCGCAAAAAGGCGATGTGACCGTCGGCGGCAAACAGCTTGAAAAGCTGTCGCGCGAGAATTGGTATTCGCACCTTTCGGCGGTCAGTTACAATACCTATATCTTCAACGAAAGCGTGAGAGATAACTTTAAGATGGCGAAAGAAAATGTTTCCGACGAAGAAATCTTCGCCGCACTCGAAAAGGTGAACCTGAAAGAGTTTATCGAAGAAAACGGTGGTTTGGATAAAGTCATCACCGAGGACGCTAACAACATTTCGGGAGGACAAAAGCAACGCCTTGCGCTTGCGATTGCACTCGTATCGGATAAAGATATTTACGTTTTCGATGAAGCAACGAGCAATATCGACATCGACAGCGAAGCCATTATTATGAAGAATATCAAGGCGATTTCTAAAAATAGAAGCGTTATTGTAATTTCCCACCGTCTTGCCAACGTCGTTCCAGCAGATAACATTTATTATATGGCGGACGGCGAGGTAAAAGAAAGCGGTTCTCACGAAAAACTGATGGCGGCAAAACTGGGATACGCGCGCCTTTACACCGCGCAGAAAACGCTGGAACAGGCTTATGCGGAGGTGACAAAATGAATACGCAGAAAAAGTCTTTGAGAAGAAGCGGCGCGAAAATCATGGCAAGCCTGATTGCCCTTCTCGGCAGTTTGTCTTACATCATGGTTTTAGCTGTCATCAACGGAAGCGTGGGTTTTGTCTGCGCGATGGGCGTCACGGTATTCGGCGCGGTAGGCGTTGCGAAAGCCCTCGGAGAAGCGATTGCACTTTCATACGGGTGGATCATCGGTCTTACGATCGGTTGCGGCGTGCTTCGCGGTCTGCTTCGCTATTTCGAGCAGTACAGCAATCACTATATCGCGTTCCGGCTTCTTGCGGTTCTCCGTGATAAAATTTTCGGCGCGTTAAGAGTTCTTTGCCCCGCAAAACTCGAAAGCAAACAAAAAGGCAGTATCATCGCGATGATCACTTCGGACATTGAAACGCTTGAAGTTTTCTATGCGCATACCATTTCGCCCATCTGCATTGCCGTGCTTGTATCTGTGGCGGTGTTTCTGTTCGTAGGCTTTGTTTCGAGTTGGTATCTCGCGCTCGTGGCTCTTGTCGGATTCCTGACAATCGGCATTGTCGTTCCGCTGATCTCTTCCGGCAGGCTGAAAGAAAGCGGCGTAAAATACCGTGCTGAATTTGCGTCCTTCTCGGCATATTTCCTTGACAGCATCAAGGGTATTAAGGACATCGTTCTGAACAATGCGGGCGAGGAAAGAGAAAAGGAAGTCAACAAGCGTTCGGACGGACTGCTTGCGGAAACCAAGAAGATGAAACACAACATCACCCGCGCCGGTTCAGCAATCGAACTCACGGTGTCGTTGTTCGTGCTGATCACGCTTGCAGTGGGAATACTGCTTGTCAGAAACGATATGCTTCCCTTAGGCAGAATGATTATCGGTATGGTAACGGTGTTCTCGTCGTTCGGCCCGGTCATCGCGGTGGGATCGCTTCCCGGAAACCTTACGCAGACCTTTGCGAGCGGGGATCGGGTGCTGAATCTCCTTGCCGAGAAGCCCGCCGTGGAAGAAGTGAAAAACGGCAAAGATTTTGATTACGAAAAGCTCGATGTAAAAGACCTGTCGTTCAGCTACGACGGACAGACCGAAGTTCTGAAAGACATTAAAATGCACGCCGAAAAGGGCGAGATCATCGGCATTGTCGGCGAGAGCGGATGCGGAAAATCGACCTTCTTAAAGCTCCTTCTGAGATTCTGGGAGAGAAGCGGCGGCGAGATAGATTATGATAACATCGACATAGACAAGATCAACACCGACTCGCTGCTGAAAAATGTAACGATGGTGTCGCAAAGCACCTATCTCTTTGAGGAGACGATAGAGGATAACCTTCGTATCGCAAAACCCGACGCCACGCAGGAAGAGATTGAGAACGCCTGCAAAATGGCTTCTGTCCATGACTTTATCATGACGCTCCCCGACGGTTACAAAACGCAGGTCGGCGCGCTCGGCGACAACCTTTCGGCGGGTGAAAAGCAGAGGATAGGACTTGCGAGAGCCTTCCTGCGCGGCAGTGAGCTGATCCTTCTTGACGAGCCGACGAGCAATGTCGACAGCATCAATGAGGGAATCATTCTGAAAGCCCTGAAAGAACAGAAAAACAAAAAGAGCATCATTCTTGTATCTCACAGAGAATCGACGATGGCGATTGCTGATAGAATTTATAAGGTTGAAGGCGGCGTTATGACGGAGGAAGCGTAAAGTGGACGAACAAAAGAAGAACAAGGATATAGAGGAAGCGGCTTCCGCTTTGATTGCAAACGCAGAGGAAGAAAACTTTGCGGATAAGCCTGAAACCGTGCCAAAGAAAGCCAAAGGAACTGAAGAGGAGAACGACAAAAAGATATTCAGGAAATACAAGATAAAAGACATCGTATTTCTTGCCATCATTACAGCGTGTACGCTGATTACGGGAGCGGTCATGCCTTTGCTCGTGAATGTTCCGCTGTTCGGTATCGTGCAGCTCGGACTCGGACTTCAGTTTTCGGTCTTCCCGGTCATAGGTATGATGAAGGTCAGAAAGCCCGGAGCGCTGCTGCTTCAGTCGATATTCATATCGGTGTTCCTGATATTTATGTTCCCGCCCATGGCGCTCATTATCGTGTGCGCGCTGATAGCCGAGGCAGTCGTGCTTCTCTTCTTCCGCGGATACCGCAGCGATTGGGCGTGCGTTGTCGCGGGGATGCTGTATATGCCGCTCACTCTGCCGCTGATGTATCTTTATTACAATGCCTTTTATACCGTTACGGGCAGTGAAAAGGCGGCGACGAGTATGTTCCTCGGCGGAGCGAATCCCGTTGTTGTTGTCGGTATCTCCTTTGCGGTCGTTGCGCTCTGCTTCGCCGGATCGGTTATAGGTATGCTGATCGCAAGGGAACTCAAAAAAGCCGGAGTTTTGAAAAAATGAGATTCTGGTCTTTCAAAAAGAAGATATATCCCATATTTGTTTTTTTGGCGAGTCTGTTTTTGATAATATTCGGGTTGTGTATGGCAAGAGACCCGAAATGCTCTTACTTTTTAGCGGGATGTTTCGTGTGGCTGATACTGTTCGGATGCAGAAAAAGTTGCCTGCGGGTGTTGCATGCATTTGCCGTAGTGGGCGGGCTGTTTGCCGTAATCGCATATTACGCTTATGGGAAAGATGGGAATGCCGCGATTGCAATGGCAAACCGATTTGCGTCGGTATTCCTTGCTGCCGCGCTCGGTATGAGCGTTGAACCTGCGGATATGACGAGAAATCTTTCCACATTGAGAATGCCGCGCGGAGTCACGCTCGGAATGCTGATTGCAACCTCGTTTCCGCCCGTACTCGGCGCGGAGATTAAAAGAGTACGGGAAGCCATGAAAACGCGCGGCGCCGGAAGCGTACTGAATCCGAGGATATTTTACAGAGCCTTTCTCGTACCTTTTGTTATGCGGCTCGTAAACATTTCGGACACGCTGTCGCTGTCGGTGGAAACGCGCGGCTTCTCGCTTGAGAAAACAGCATATACCGTGTACAAGAAAGAAATCATTTGCCTGTCGGATGTATTGTTTCTGGCGGGGCTTGCCGCAGGCGCGGTTCTTACGGTGGTGTTATGAACGCGATAGAATTTGAAAATGTAAGCTTTTCCTACGACGGGAAAACGCAGATACTTGATCATGTGAATGCTGTTTTGTGCTACGGCGAAGTGAACCTTCTTTCGGGACATTCGGGCGAGGGAAAAAGCTCGCTTTTGTACATCATGAGCGGCATTATCCCGAACATCACCGACGGCATACTTTCGGGCGAGGTGCTGATAAACAGAGAGAATATAAAGGGCAAGCGCCTCGGCGAGATCTGCCGGAAAGTGGGCGTGGTGCTTCAGAACGCAGACGAACAGATTATACAGAAAACTGTTGAGGACGAAATTGCGTTTGGGTGTGAGAACCTTGCGTTTTCTCCCGAAAAGATAAGTAAGCAGATTGATACGGTGTGCAAGCTTATGAAGCTTGAAAAGTCGTGGCAGAGCCGCAAGCTTTCGGGCGGGCAGAAGCAGAGACTTATCACCGCATCGACCCTTGCAATGGGGCAGAGAATTGTGATTCTCGACGAACCGCTTGCCAATCTCGACACTGTGGGAGCGGAAATGCTGATGTCTACGCTCAGGACGCTTGCAGAATCCGGCTACTGCATTGTTGTCATTGAACACCGGCTTGACATGGTGCTTCCGTTTGTGGATCGTGTTTTCCATGTCGGAGATAAAAAGGTTGTTGAAATAACAGATAAGGAAACCTATCTTAAAGAGCAGTCAGCCGAAATAGCGGATACCTGTAGGGAGTTTACCGGAACCATGCCGGTGTTCTCGCTTTCGGATGTGGCATTTTCGGTCAAGGATCGAGATATAGTAAACGGTGTGACCTTCGATATATTGAAAGGCTCGCGAACTCTGCTTCTCGGTGAAAACGGATGCGGCAAGACGACGCTTCTGCGGCTTATATCAAGGCTCGAAAAGCCAACACGCGGCGTTATACGGCAAAATATAGACGAGCGCTTCGGTCAGAAGGGCAGAGCCGGCAAGGCATGGTACAAAAAGATCGGCGTCGTGTATCAGAATCCCGACTACCAGCTCTTCATGCCGACGGTCGAAAATGAGATCAAATTCGGCGCGAAGTCGGACGAATATGCCGCCGAAATAGCCGAAAAATTTGGTGTAAAACAGTTGTATGCCCGTCATCCGCAGTCGCTTTCGGAAGGTCAGAAACGCAGAGTTTCGATCGCGGCGGTAGTCGCTACCGATCCCGAAGTGCTTATTCTGGACGAGCCGACGGTGGGGCAGGACTACAAAGGCTTGTGCGAAATGGTTGAAGTGCTGAATCGTATCCACGAGGAAACGCATAATACGATGATTACCGTTACGCACGACAAGCGTTGTGCGGCGGCATTATGCGACCGTTCGATATGGATAAAGGACGGCAAAACCTATCAAACAGGTGCGAAAGAGCTTGTTGATGCGTTTTTCATTCGAATTGGAAGAAATTAAAAATTTTAGCCTATGCTAATTTTTCTTAATTTCAGCGTTGTTCTATTGACTTAAAATGGAATATGTGATATAATATTGACGCG
>ERZ857757.524-NODE-524-length-38838-cov-6.890106_pt1 | contig 38838 bp, 33 predicted proteins | sample MGYA00519764_ERZ857757 | MGnify/ENA primary metagenome ERZ857757 (study PRJEB31778, sample SAMEA3449359) | human gut metagenome | biome: human gut; feature: human-associated habitat; material: faeces | place: United Kingdom | collected 2010/2012 ...
AGCCCCAATTCCGCAAGAAAGGAAGCTTTCGCCAAGCGAAAGCTATGGTCATAAACATGAAAAAACGAATTTTGGTCTGTATTCTGGGCAGCATACTCCTTTTCGGACTGCTTTCTTCCTGCAAAGAAAGAGGCAGTCTGACCGACCTGCCGGAAACAGGAGCGTCCGGCACCGAAGGCGGGGAGGAAGCGGTCAAGGCTCCCTTGGTTTATGTGAACGATTCGGGACAAAGCGGCTTTTTTGCGGACTTTCCTTCCGGAAAAATCGAGACAAAGGAATTTCCCGAGGGAACCGGGAGCAAAAGCGTTGCTTTTCTGGGGGAAACCTATATTCTGGAGCCGGCCGACAGAGAAGTAACGACCCTGAAGGAAAAGGTTCTGCGGTTCGATGAAAACGGAAAGGTCCTTCCGGACAGAACTCTGCGGGAGTACGATTGCTACGAAAGCATGGCCGAAACCGGAAAAGGCAGTCTTTTTGTCAGTTATCCTGCGGGAAAAGAGAATCCCAACTGTCTTTTGCTTCGGGGCAAGACGGTTTCTCTGGAGGGTATGGAGGAGCAGTCTTTGAAAAAGGTGGCGGCAGACTGGCTGGTGCAGAATTGTTCCTTTCCGGCGGCGGCGGAGGATGGCGTTCTTTTTTCCTCCACCACAAGAGAAGAGGCCGGCTTTGTGCCGGGGGCAAAGGCCTATACGCTGTATTTTAAGGAAAAGCTGGGAGGTCTGACGGTGCGCAGTGCCGATGTGCAGATTTCTTCAGAGGGGATTGTTCTGCTGGTGCGGGATGTGGAGGTGGAGCGCTACAGGAGCCTTCTCTCCGGCTTGACGGCAGAAAGCATCGGTGCAGGGCTGGAGGCCCGGCTGAGAGAGGAAAATCCGCAAATGGAGGACTTCCGGGTGAAGGTGGATGCGGATTCTCTCTGGTTTTTTGAGGGGGAAGAGGGCCTTAATGCCGACTTTTCCGCAGAGTGCATCGGGACAGAGGGGGGAAAGACCTTCAAGGAGACCTTCGTGGGCTGGATGCTTTTGGAGTGAGCGGTTACCAAAGGCTTTAAAGGAATGCCGGTCTGTTGTTTTTCCGAAAACAGACAGGGCCGCCTCTTGTTTTTCAGGCAAAGATGTGTTAGAATATACCGGAATCGGGGAAGAAAGCGGGGAAAGGCGATGCATTTACGGGAATCGGGCGAGATGTATTTGGAGACCATTCTGGTTCTTACTCGGGAGAAGAACAGGGAGGTACACTCCCTGGATGTGGCTGAATACATGAATTACAGCAAGCCCAGCGTCAGCAGAGCGGTGGGACTGTTGAAAAAGGGCGGATACTTAGAGGTGTCAAAGGACGGTGCCCTGACGCTTACGGAGGCGGGCAGAGAAATTGCCGAAAAAATTTACGAGCGGCATACCCTGTTGACCGGCTTTTTTACCATGCTGGGGGTGGACAAGGAGATTGCCGCCGAGGATGCTTGCAAGATCGAACACGACATCAGCGACGAGTCCTTTGAAGCCATCAAGAATCATGTGCGGGAACACGGCGGCAATCTGTGAATCTGCCCAAGAGCAGAGCAGAACAGGAGAGAAACAATGGGAAGTGGATATACCGAATTGCCCGCATTTTATGATTTTTTGGGCGAGCATCCCGACTACGGGGAGTATGCCGACTGCATTCTCGGCGCCTACCGGGAAATGGGGGCCAAGGAAAGCGGATTGGTACTGGATCTGGCCTGCGGCACGGGAAAACTGACCTTGGAGCTGCTGCGGCGGGGAGCGGATGTGATCGGAACGGATCTGTCGCCCGAAATGCTGGCAATGGCCCAGAAAAACTGCGCTCGGAAGGGCTTTTCGCCTCTGTTGCTTTTGCAGGATATGCGGGAGTTGGATCTGTATGGCACGGTCGATGTGGCGGTGTGCGCCACCAACAGCCTGAACTATTTGCAAAATGGGGAAGAGCTTCGGACGGTCTTTTCCAAGGTGCAGAATTTCCTGACGCCCGGCGGACTGTTTTTTTTCGATATAAACAGCCTGTGCAAGTTTGAAAAGCTGTACGGGGACAACACCTATGTATTTGAAGGGAACGGTGGCTATTGCGTCTGGCAGAACCGGTATAAAAAAAGCAAAAAGCAATGCGACTTTTTGCTGACTATTTTCAAAGCGGAGAAAGATGGACTTTACAGTCGGCACGAAGAGGAGCAGAGGCAGTGTTATTTTTCTCCTGCGTCCTTGGAAAAAACGCTGAAGGAAACCGGATTCGAGCTGATCTTCAAGGGACGGGACTACAGGGGAAGTCCTTCGCAGGAAAAGGACGGGGATGTTTTTTATCTGGCAGTCTGCCGGAAGTAAGTAGGGTGCCAAGGTCTGAAGAAAGGAAAAACCGGAAACCATGAGCAGAATTATTCGGGGAGTCACCAAGGACGGCAGTGCCCGGTTCTTTGTGATTGAATCTAAAGATATTGTGGAAGAAGGCCGGAAACTGCATCATACCTGTCCCACCGGCACGGCGACTCTGGGCAGAGTTCTGACCGGAGCATCCCTTTTGGGTTGTATGCTGAAGAATAAGGGCGACAGTCTGACACTCCAATTCCGGGGAGACGGAAAGGCCGGCACGGTGCTGGCCGTGTCCGATGATTGCGGTCGCGTGAAAGGGTATATTGCCCACCCGGATTGCGATCTGCCGTTGAAGCCCAACGGCAAACTGGATGTGGGCGGAGCCATCGGCCGGGGAAGTCTGTATGTTTTGAAGGACGAAGGAGAAAAGGAACCCTATATCGGCGTTTCGGAGATCGTTTCCGGAGAGGTTGCCGAGGATCTGACCTCCTATTTTGCGCAAAGCGAACAGATTCCCACGCTGTGCGCTCTGGGTGTGTTGGTGGATACCGACTGCAGATGCAAGGCTGCCGGCGGGATGATTATTCAGGTTCTGCCCTTTGCGGCAGAGGAAACGGTGGAGGCCATCGAAAAAAACGCTTCGGCCCTTTCGGGTATTTCCGGACTTTTTGCCGCCGGAAAAAGCTGTGAGGAGGTGGCGGCGCTTGCGCTTTCCGGAGTGGAGTATGACCTGTTTGACGAAATTCCGGTGTCCTATCTTTGCGACTGCTCCAAAGAGCGGATGGCCAAGGGTCTTGCAGGCCTGCGCAAAGAGGATTTGGCCGATATTTTCGATGAGGAGGGAAAAGCGCAGGCGGTTTGTCGCTTCTGCGGAAAAACCTATGTTTTTCACAAGGAAGAATTCAAGGAGCTTCTTTGAAGGTTTTCCTTTGGAATCCGGAAGGAGAGAAAGCGCACTCCGAAAACCGATGAAGCGCAGCTCCCCTCTGCCGTCAGGCCGAAAAGCGGTCTGACGAAGAAGAACTACAAGAAATGTGCAATCCCGGAATTTGAGAAAAATTCCGGGATTTCCTTTTGCAAAACAGGCTTGTGAAAACATCTTGAAACGGGTGAAAAAGCATCCGAAAAAAACGGTTTTCCGGCGGAGCGCCGAGCGGGAAAGAGCATCGTCAGGCATCGTCCAGAACCGAGGAAAACAACCCGTCCCGGGCGGCAATGCGCCGCTGAATCCGGTAAACCGTGTCCCGGCTGACGCACATCAGTTCCGCCACTTGGAGCATCGTGAACCCCTTAATGTAGCGGTAAAAAAGAAATTCTCGCTCTTCCAGTGCCCGGTAGTAATGCTTTGGAGGAAGGGCGTAGGGAATATAGTTTTTCAGATTTCTTTCAATTTCCTTTTTCAAATTGGAAATCCGGTGCAATTCCTTCAGGGTCTCTGACCGATTGTAGTCGTCGGAAAAAAACTGGAGCTGTCCCTCCAGCATCGACGCACGGTCGGAGAGAGAACGATACTGTTTATAGTAGGTTAAGGTGTTCATGCGTGTTCCGCCGCAGAAGCGGCACCTCCTTATAAAATTGTACAAGTGGGATGAAATAAAAAGAGGAAACAGCGAAAGATCAGGATTCGTGTTCCGGAAATTTTCATGGAGCTCCAAGTCGAACATTTGTTTGTGTTTTTCAGTATAACACATTTTGCAAGAAAAAACAAGAGGGGAAGAAAAAAATTTTGGATCAGAGAATTGTATGAAAAAGGAACGGGGGATTCGGGTAGTAGAATACGGTTCCCCGACGAAATCTTCCAAACAGGGGATCAAGACTTGCAGAGGGGAGGAAACCGTCGGGAAAGCAGAAGGGAGTAAGGCGGGTTTTCAGCTTCAGAACACAGAGGCACCGAAGATGTTCAGAAAAGGCTTGCCGGGGGAAGGAGAAAGAAAAAAGGAGAATGGAAACAGGCGGAAACGATATGGGGATTGAAAGACCAATGGCTTGCACAAAAAGTTAAATGCGACAACAAAAAACCGCTTTGCAGAAGGAAAAGCCAAGGGAATACGGGAGAAAAACAGATTTTTGTTGTGTAGAAATACAGGATCAAAAATTGTATATTTTGCACAAATACTTTGTGTATTGAATTTTTTTGTTCCGTGGGGTAGTACCGGGAAAACAAAGAGGTGAAAAAGGTAAATTAAATATGATTTTGTTTACATTAGATAATAAAACAAGAAAAACATTAGTATTTAGCGCAAAAACAAGCACAATAAAGTAAATTTAATTTACACATCGCATTTTTTGAAAAAATCTGTTTTTGAAACACACGGGAAGGTGTAAATAAAATCCCGAAAAATCAAAAACAATCACTTAAAATTCAGGTCATAAACACATTTTTCATGAAAAAACTGCCTTGGAATGTGTTCTTGACTTTTTTGGTGTGGTGTGATATGATAGTGCTGTCAAAAGAGCGCCGCTTTTCCGGAGAGGTTCAAAAGACCGGGGGAAGCGGAATCCTCGGAGGAACCACCGGCTCATCAAATGACCGAAACGCCTGAAAGAAGCCGCTGTGTGCGGAACCATTCCAAAGCGTGGAAAGTCCTTGCGGCTCTTTGGGAGGATTTGATAAGTCCGGTTTCCGGCGGTGCTCTCCTATCCGAAACAAGAAAGGAATGTACATACCATGCGCAAAAACAAAGCAATCAGACTTTTGTCCGGAACGCTGGCGGCACTGACGCTTTTCGGCGGCTTCAGTATCGTTTCGGCGGCTGACACCAGTCCGGCAAGCTCCTATGATCTTCACGATCTGGGCGGTTTGACCGATGTTCTTTCTACTATAAAGTATGCGGAATACCTGCAGCGCCACGGGGATCCCTCCCAGTATGACCTGACGGGCGTCGGCACGCTGGAAGTGGATGTGGTGAAGGACTACAGCCCTGAAAACACCTCTGCATTGTGCAGAAAGGATGTTATAACCGGGGAAATCTGCACAAAAGAGAACCTGGAAAAGTTTTTTGACCCTGACCGGGCGGTGTTTGAAGTGGACGGCAAGGAATACAAAGTGGTGGATTTCCTGTCTGATCTGGAATCCTACCGGAACCGGAATGAGGACGGGACTCTGAAGAAGGGAAGTAATTCCGGAATATCCGACAATGCAGTGATTGTCGGATATGTGCCTGGGAATACCGAGAGCGGCACCGTGGTGTCCAGTATAAAAATTAAGGATAGCTTTTATACCGAAAAGGCGTTGCGCCTTCTGAATCCGAAGGACTATCACGATGCCAACCCGATGAAGTATCCGACGATTGCCCTGACAGAAGAGGAAGAAGAGGATCTGGCGATGCTGGAAACGATCCAGGACCTGCTTTCTGACCTTTCTCAGAAATTCGTAACGGTTTACGAAAAGAATCCCTACGAAGATCCGGACGGCGGCTCCGAAAAGGCGATTTATCTGCCGGATCATGACGCTGTCGGCTTTAAGATCAATGTGGAGAAGTCGGGCTACTACAATATCTATCTTCGCTACTTCTCCATCAACGAGGACGGCGTGAGCAAGAAAACCTCCATTGAGCGTTCGATTTACATCGACGGAGCCATTCCGTTCTACGAATCCACCTATGTGTCCATTTCCAAGACTTACCGCAGTTATGTGGAAGACGGGGAAGGGAACAAGCTGTACGGCAGTAACATTCAGAACGGAGACGACCGGGGCTTTGCCACGGATATTAACGGCAATGAGATCCGCCCGTCGGCTGAGATGACCGAGGCGTGGAGAACGATCGCTTTGATGGATTCCACCGGTTCTCATGTGGAGCCGTTGAAGTTCTATTTGTCGGAAGGCGAGCATGTTCTGCAGTTCTTCGCCCGCAGAGAGCCGATGGTGCTTTCGGCCATCCGTCTGGAGCCGGTGAGCGAGGTGCAGTCCTATGAGGACTATTTGAAGAAATACAGCGGCAAGACCAATGTGACCGCTGAGGACATCGGAACGGAAAGCGGTTACATTAAAATAGAAGCGGAATATCCGGACGCTGTTTCGGACAACACCATTTATGCTACGAACGACCGTACCTCCCAGGCGACCTCTCCTCAGCATCCTTCGATTCAGTATCTGAACACGCTGGGCGGTGCCGGCTCCGGCGACCAGAAAAAATGGTCAACGGTGGGCCAGTGGGTGCGCTACCGGGTGGTGGTGCCGAAATCCGGGTTCTATAAAATTGCGCTCCGGTTCAGCCAGACGACCCTGCAGGGGTCCTATGTGTCCAGGCAGTTGCGCGTGCAGTTGAACAGCGAGTTGGGCAGTGAAACGGGTGCCACGGTGCCGTTCCAGGAAGCATATTACCTCCAGTTCCCCTATGGGGACGATTGGCAGGTCAGCTATCTGAACCGGGATGGGGTGGAGTATTCCATCTACCTGGAGGCCGGCGAAGAGGGCAACATCATTGAGCTTGAGGCCAATCTGGGCGATATGTCCGATGTGATCCGTCGAGTCACCGAGTCGATGAACAATGTGAACGACGCATACATCAAATTCCTCATGCTGGCAGGCTCTTCTCCTGATGCCGATCGGGACTACGGATTCTACAGAAGAATTCCGGATGCGGTGCTGACTCTGTCCAGAGAAGCAAGCAACATTTTCAAGATCGCAGACGATATTGAAAAACTGACCGGCACCAGAGGCTCCCATGTGGCTACGCTGGAAAAGGTGGCACAGCTTCTGGAGAGAATGGGCAGCGATGAAGAGGAGATCGCAAAGAACCTGGATTCTTTGAAGAGTAACCTGGGAACGCTGGGCACCTGGATTTCCGATTCAAAGGAATCTCCTTTGGAAGTGGACTATCTGATGATCGCACCCGGCGACTATGAGAATACCGGCGCCAACAAGGTGAATCTGCCGAAGCCTACCCCCAATTTCTTTGAGGGGCTGTGGTTTGAATGCAAGATGTTCGTGGCTTCCTTTACCACCGACTACAATACTTTGGGTCTGATGGAGGAAACCGATGAAAGCGCCATTGTGGTCTGGACCACCACCGGTCGTGACCAGGCAAACATCATCCGTTCCATGGTGAATAATGAGTTCACCAAGAACACCGGCATTGCCGTGAACCTGAAGCTGGTTGCCGGCGGCTCGCTGCTGCCTTCCGTGCTTGCGGGCGTGGGACCGGATGTTTCCATGGGCCATGCCAGCGCGGATATCATCAACTGGGCCATTCGTTCGGCTTTGGTGGAATTGACCGACATGGGAACCAGGGAGTATTGCGAAGCGAATTCTTTGGAATACGACCCGGACTATGATGCCCATATCATCACCGGCTTTGACAATGTAATTGCCGATTTTAACAACGAAGATCAGGATACTACGGTGGCAAGCAATGCCTGGTTCAACACGGCCGCCATGGTGCCGATGTCGCTGCACGAGGTCATCACCAAAAAGAGCTACGAGGCTCTTGCAGACGAAGAGAAGGCGGCATATACCGAGTACGGCGTGAAGTACTACAAGGATCTGACCCCGGCGGAATACGAACTGGTGGATAAGTACGATAAGAAGTACTACACCGCCACCGAGGTGGACGGCAAAACGGTGTATCGGTATTTTATCACCGAAAAGCAGTATCAGGCGCTGGATGCCGCAGAGAAAAAGGAATACGCAAGAAACGAGACAGAGTATTACGAGAAGTTCTCTCTGTGGGGCTTGCCGCAGGAGCAGACCTTCAACATGATGTTCTACCGGGCGGATATTTTCAGCGAGCTGGGCATCACGGCTCCCAAAACCTGGGAGGATCTGTATTCCATCATCGGTGTGCTGCAGAGCAATAACATGGAGATCGCAATGCCCACATCCTTGGGCGGCTTTGAGATGTTCCTGTACCAGATGGGCGGAAACCTGTACAGCAACGGCGGACAGACGATCTCTTTGGATGAAAACCTGTCTATCGAAGCATTTGAAACGCTGTGCAACTTCTTCCAATCCTATAAGTTCCCCATTACGGTGGACTTCTCCAACCGGTTCCGTACAGGTGAGATTCCCATGGGAATCATAGCCTACACTTCGTATACACAGCTCTCGGTCTTTGCCACCGAGATCAAGGGTATGTGGGAGTTTGTTCCCCTGCCGGGTGTTCGGGACAGCGTGACCGGTGAAATCAATAATGTTGCAACTTCCAGCTCCTCCGGTATTATTATGCTGAAGGGCGCAAGGGACAGAGAAGTAACTTTCAATTCCTGGAAATTCATGGTGTGGTTCACGGGCAAATCGGCGCAGTCAACTTACGCAAGTGAGGTGACGGCAGTGTTGGGTACCGAATCCAAGCACAACACGGCCAACAAAGAAGCTCTGAAGGAGTTGCCTTGGACCTCCTCCGAAAGAGACAATCTGCTTTCGCAGTTTGACAGTCTGGTGGGAATTCCCGAGTATCCGGGCGGTTACATCATTTCCCGGTATGTCAACTTCGCCTTCTTGGATGTGTACAACAACAATGCCGACCCGGTGGTTGCCATTCAGGAATATGTGGTGACCATCAACTCGGAGTTGACAAGAAAGCGGAAAGAGTTCCATCTGGCAACGATGGAAGACTGATATTTCCGGAATGCGGTTTGGCCGCATTCCGGGAAAAACCTTTACAAATAATGCGTTAAGGAGTTGAAATAACGTGTCAGAAAACACAACGATCAGCGCTCCGGAAGCGGAAATGGGAGCCGGAAATCAACCGGTGAAGAAAAAAGCCGTATCCCGGAAGGAAATGTCCAAGCTGGCGTGGACGCTGAAGGAAATGAAAAAGAACTATGTAGCCTATCTGATGGTTGCTCCCTTTTACATCATTTTCTTACTGTTCACTGTGGTTCCGGTGGTGCTGTCCTTAGTACTCAGCTTTACATCGTTCAATATGCTGGAGTGGCCTACTTGGGTAGGGATGGACAACTATACGAGATTGTTCTTGGACGATGATATTTTCATTCTGGCTTGTCAGAATACATTGATTTTTGCTTCAATCACAGGTCCTGTTTCCTATCTGCTTTCCTTCTTGGTGGCATGGTTCATCAATGAACTGCCGCCCAAAGTGAGAGCCTTCGTCACCCTGATTTTCTATGCACCCTCCATTTCCGGTTCGGTGTACATGATCTGGCAGGTGGCCTTTTCGGGAGACTCTTACGGTTATGTAAACGGAATTCTTTTGAAACTGGGCCTGATTACCGACCCGATTCAGTGGTTTAACAACGAAGGCTATGTAATGCCCCTTTGTATCATCGTGGCATTGTGGACTTCGCTGGGTACGGCGTTCCTGTCCTTCATTGCCGGCTTGCAGGTGGTGGATCGGTCGCTTTACGAAGCGGGTGCCGTGGACGGCATCAAGAACCGTTGGCAGGAGCTGTGGTATGTAACCCTGCCTTATATGAAGCCTCAGCTGATGTTCGGTGCGATCCTTGCCATCACCGGCTCTTTCGGCTTCGGCAGCATTGTAACGGCTCTGTGCGGATTCCCCTCGGTGAACTATAAGGCTCATACCATCACCCACCATTTGGACGACTATGGCGGTCAGAGGTATGAAATCGGCTATGCTTCGGCAATTGCCACCATTCTGTTTGCACTGATGATCGGTGCGAATATGCTGGTGCAGAAAATTCTTTCAAAGGTAGGACAGTGAGATGGCGAAAAAACTGAGAACAAGAAAACATCGCGTCGTCTTGAACCGTTCTGCCGGAGGCGATGCCGGAATTTCCTTCTTCCTGATTATCATCGGATTGTTTATGTTCATACCGATGCTTTATGCGGTTCTGCAATCGCTGAAGCCTTTGGATGAGCTGTGGGTCTTCCCTCCGAAGTTCTGGGTGGAGCACCCGACTTTTGACAACTTCTTAGATCTGTTCCGGTTGATGAACACCTCGTGGGTGCCGTTTTCCAGATATATTTTCAACACCGTACTGATTTCGGTGGCCGGAACCTTCGGAAACCTGATTCTGGCGTCTATGGCCGCCTATGTGCTTTCGAAGATCAAATTTCCCGGAAGAAACATCATGTTCAACCTGATCGTGAAGTCGCTGATGTTCCACTCCACGGTGGGCGCTATCACCTCCTTCCTGATCATGTCCAGGCTTCATTTTGTGGATACATATTGGGCGGTCATCGTGCCGGCATGGGGCTCGACCCTGGGCTTGTATCTGATGAAGCAGTTCATGGATTCCTCGGTGTCCGATGCGGTTCTGGAATCGGCCCGGCTGGACGGTGCCAGCGAGTTCCGCACATTCTTTTCCATTGCCATGCCCATGGTAAAACCGGCATGGTTGACCATGATCGTGTATTCCTTCCAGGGATTGTGGAACTCCGGTTCTTCCATTTACATCTACAGTGAGGAATTGAAGACCTTTAACTATGCCATCGGCCAGATTCTTGCCGGCGGTATAGTCCGTGCCGGTGCCGGTGCCGCCTCCACGGTGGTCATGATGCTGGTGCCGATTACGGTCTTTGTGATTACACAGAGTAACATTATCGAGACGATGTCCTCGTCCGGTATGAAGGATTAAGGAGGATGAATGCCATGAAAAAATCCATTAAATTCATTACTCTGATCCTGACAATCGGCCTTGTTGCTTTGCCGTTTTTCGGAATCTTTTCCGATGCGGCGGCATACACGACCTATACATATTCTATCAACGGCAAACCGCTGGATTCGCCGGACGCATACGCTCCGGATAAGACGATTACGGCTGCCAACCTGCGATGGAACATTTCCGGCCCCAGGACCTTCAGCAAACCGACCGATATTTTTGTGGACTACAACAACCGGGTGTACATTGCCGATTCCGGAAACAACCGGATCCTGATTCTGGACAAATATATGCAGAAAGTTGTGGGACAGATCAGCACCTTTGTCAGCAACGGTGTCCGGGACTCTCTGAAAAGGCCGGAAGGCGTGTTTGTGAGCAAGCCTACCAGCACAAGAGAGGGCGAGATCTATATAGCCGACACAGACAACAAGCGGATTGTGGTGTTTAATTACGATCTGACCTACAAAAGGACCATCGGAGAACCCGAATCAGAGGTTTTTGAAGCCACCAGCGTGTACTATCCGGTCGCCTTGGCGGTGGATTCCTCCGGACGGATCTATGTGGTATCCAGAGAAACCTATGAAGGCGTTATTTCTCTGAATGCCGACGGCTCCTTCAGCTGTATCGTGGCTTCTCAGAAGGTGACCACCAGCTTTTGGGATGCGCTCTGGTCCCGTTTCCAGACGGCGGCTCAGAAGGCACAGAACGAACAGAATCTGTCCTCTGCCTTCAACAACATTACCATTGATGACAACGACATGATCTATGTCACCATCAGTACCATTGACGAATCCAGCCAGCAGTCTGCCATCACCGGCAAGTCCAAATCCAGCGACTATGCGCCGGTGAAAAAGCTGAACCCGGATGGGGATGACATCATGCGCCGGAACGGCTTCTATCCGCCCTCCGGTGAGGTTATGGTCAACTCGGCGTTGACGGCGGAAGACAAGAATGTGCCTACAGGCGCCTCCAAAATTGTGGATGTGGCCTTGGGCGAAGAGGGCACTTGGTCGATAGCCGACAGCAAAAGAAGCCATATTTACACCTACGACAAAAACGGAAATCTGCTGTTTATCTTCGGAGACGATGGCAAACAGTTGGGAAATGTGGAAAAAGGAACCCTGGCGGCTCTGACCTACCAGTTTGCCGACAGCACTTCGGTGGCGAACGGAGAGAAAAGTAAGCTGTTGGTGCTTTCCAACGCGGCAACGCCTTCCATTACCGTCTATACGCGTACGCCCTATGGCGATACACTGCTGACGGCGTTAAGACACACCAACACCAAGGAATATGACCGTGCCGTGGATGACTGGAGGGACATCCTTCAGAAAAACAACAACTACGATGCCGCATATGTGGGTATCGGAGATGCCTATTACCGGGAAGGCCGATGGGAAGAGGCCATGGATATGTACAAGGCCGCCTACGATGTGGAAAGCTATTCGGACGCTTTCAAGATGTACCGGAAGGATTTGGTTTCCAAATACATCTTCCTGATCATTCTGGTCATCGTGGTGCTCTTGGTGGCAGTGGCAAAGTTCTTCGGCTTCGCCGGAAAGGTGAACAAGCGTACTGCCACGAAGAAGGGCAAGAAGAACTTCGGAGAGCAGATACTCTATGCGTTCCATGTGATGTTCCACCCCTTTGACGGCTTCTGGGATCTGAAGCACGAAAAAAGAGGCTCTGTGGCGAGTGCGACCTTCTGGTTGGCCATGGTGATTCTGGCATTTATCTATCAGTCCTTCGGCACCGGTTACATCGTAAAAGGAGCGACGACGACTTCGGTCGCAGGAGGCGCATTTGCACAGGCGATGGGCATTCTGTTGCCGCTGTTGCTCTTTGTCACGGCAAACTGGTGTCTGACCACGCTGTTTGATGGGGAAGGTAGCTTCAAGGATGTGTATATTGCAACCTGCTATGCGGCGGCACCCTTGTCCTTCCTGATATTCCTTTCCACCATCGTTTCCAACTTTGTGTCCAGTTCGGAGACAGGCTTTGTCAGCCTGATTTCGGGTGTGGCATGGGTTTGGTTTGCCCTGTTGCTCTTCTTCGGCATTATGGTCGTACACGATTATTCCATCAGCAAAAACATCCTGACCTTCCTTGGGACAGTGGTGGGTATGTGCCTGATCATGTTTATCGTGATTCTGTTCTCCGGATTGCTGATGAAGATGACGGGCTTCATTTCCAACATTTCCACGGAGTTGTCCTTCCGGATATGAGAAAAGGAGAGAAAAGATGAATATATTAACCAAAAGACTGCTGTCTGCTCTTCTTGCTCTGTGCATGGTTCTCAGTACGGCGGTGGTGCTTCTGAGCGGCACCGCACTGGTGACCTATGCAGATGATTCAACGGAGGAGGAAGACGGCGAGGAAGAGGAAGACGAGGGCTTCAAGGCGTCGGACCTGATTACGACGGAGTATGCCACCGCCGAAGACAAATTGCGCACCATGAGCAAGCAGACCGAGGTGGGCAAGGACAAATACGGCGAACCGGTTTATGAGTATGAGCCCTGGAAGGTTTACGGTAACTACGAGCTGTATGTGCAGGAGCTGACCGGCGAAGTGGCCATCAAGGATACCAGCACCGGACAGATCTTATTTACCAACCCCTATGACGCCTGCACATCGGTAAAGAAAAAACTGGGCGTATACGATGATTCCCTGCTGAATCAGCTGTTTTCACAGCTGAAGGTGACTTATGAAGAGGTCAAGGGAAGCAGCAGCGCCGAGCTGTACAGCTATAATGATGCGGCGCTTAACGACCAGATCAAGGTTTCTCACATCAAAAACGGTGTGGCAGTGGAATACACCATCGGTCGTACAGAGGACCGGCGGTTGGTTCCGGTGTACATGGAAAAGTACCGTTTTGAGAAGTACATTCTGAGTAAGATCGATTCGGATTCCGATCAGAAACTGATGCGTGCTTATTACGGCACACACATCTTCATGAATCCTTGGGAGGAAGAGGAAGAAATTCTGCCCAGCGTTCTCAAGAAGAGAGAGGAAACCTACGAGGCTCTGGCACAGTACGGTCCGGAGCCGGGCAGAAAGCTGTTTGTCAGTGAGGACTATGACCCTGCTTTGGAATCTCAGTATGAAGAACTGAGAAAGAACCCTGACCGTACAGACCTTGACGACAACGACACAAATCTGGGCATCAGAGGTATGTGCGTGCCCTACACCGGAAGAATGTCGATGTATGTTTTCGGCTCTGCCAACGGTAAGTTGGGCGAGTACGAAATGAACAGGATCGAGGCCATGGTCCGGGCGTATGCACCGGAATATACCTATGATGACCTGAAGTACGACCACGAGCTGACCGGATATAACAAGAAGCAGGGCGTTTTGCCCAACTTCAAGATGACCTTGGAGTATCGGTTGGACGAAGACGGCTTCACGGTTCGGTTGCCCGCAAACTCCATTTCCTTTGATGAGGATACCTTGCGCCTGACTTCCATTGACATTCTGCCCTATATGGGTGCCGGAAGTCAGTATACCGGAACCGATACCACAGCCAAGCACAGCGGATATACCTTCATTCCGGACGGTTCGGGTACGATCATCCGTTTTGAGGACTTTGTCGGTAAGAGCACCAGCTTCAATTCGGGAACGATGTACGGCTTGGACAATGCTTACCACAGCCGGCCGGAAAGCTACAGCGGAAAGGACGAGCAGATGAGCCTGCCGGTATACGGCATCATCGAAACCGAGAACCGGGTATACACCAAGGGTGAATCCGGCAAGTATGAGGTGGCGTGTCCCCACCGCTGGGTGGAAAAGTCTCTGGAGCCGGACTGTGTGAACGGAATTGACGGCGGTCTTTACACCTACTGCGCCATCTGCGGCGAGGAACAGGGCGTCAAGAACCGGAAGGCATGGCAGCACAATTGGACCGGTGCGGTCACGGTGGAAAAGGAAGCCACCTGTCAGAGCTACCGGGTGATCACGGCTGTCTGCCAGACCTGTAAGAATGAATACACCAAGATCAAGAATCAGCTCTCCTTAGAGAACTGGACGGACGCGCAGATCGACGAAAAGTACGGCTATCTGAAGGAATACAAGAGCTATGAGGATGTGCAGTACGGCTATGCCAAGCACTCCTACGAACGGGTAGCCACGCCCGGTGAGGACGGACTGTGCCACGCCGTTTCCCAGTGTAAGTGGTGCGGGGAACTGGAACCCAAGTCTCAGGAGCAAACGGCGGAACATGAGTATGTACTGGTGGCATCTGCTTCTGAGTTCAAGGACGGCGTGTGCCACGCCGTGTTCGAGTGCACACAGTGCAAGAACAGAATTGAGAAGATCGACGAGCATTGCCTGGAGGAGGACGAAGATCCGACAGAGTATCTGCTTTCCGATACGGTGAACCACCGTTGCTACTACAGAGGCACCTGCCAGGTCTGCGGACAGACGGTGGAGCGGGATGTTGCTCATGAAATGGAAGAAAAGGTGGATTCCGAGGGCAACCAGATTTACGAAAGTGCCGGCGATTTCTGTGTGACCACCACGGTCTGCAAGCACTGCGGCTATGAGGAAAAGCAGTATGGAAATCACGCTCCGGCAGATGACAACTCCTCGGTGCTGATTGCCGATACAGCGACCCACAGATGCTACTGGAAGCATACCTGCCGGAATTGCAATGCAACCTTTGAGGAGGAAGCAGAGCACACGATGAAGGACGGCGTCTGCGAGAAGTGCGGATACCGGGTTCCCACCGAAGCAGGGCATACCTATCAGGTGGCCTATGTTTCAGTGAACGGCAAGTGTTACCGTACCTTCCTGTGCACCGATGAGAACTGCGGTAAGGAATACAGGAACGGCGCAGAACGGGTGCAGGTTGCTCACCGGTATAAGAGCTATGTCCGGAATCAATGTACCTCTGAATTGGACATCTATTTCATGTGTGAGCATTGCGGCCTCAAAGCGCATGAGTACACCACTCCCAACGAATCGGTGAAGAATCATAACTTTGTCTGGGTCGTGAAGGAGGGAGAAACGGCCGATTGCAATGTGAAATACACAAAGCTGCACCAGTGCAGTGAGTGCGGCTTGGTGCAGGAAGAGGTCGTTGTGGACGGTCATGACTACGACAATGGCAAATCGGTTTCGCCCAGTGTGAAGAAGTATACCTGTACGGTATGCGGACATGTGCACTACGGAAATCTGGAGGCTGTTGCGGAAGAACCCGCTCCGGAGCCTGCTCCTTCCGAGAATGGCTCTGCCTCTGCACCGACCGACGAAACCTCGGAAACTCCGGCCGAGCCGGAAGAGGAAGCCAAAAATGTGACGGTCAGCAGCGGTTTTGTAGCGGTGATGATTGAGGGAGCGTCCCTGGCAACCCTGAAAGCCGCTTCGGATAACCGGCACAAATACAATATGGTTTACATGATCGTCACTCCCCGGCCGAAAGACAGTTATACCTTAAAGTCTGCTTCTTCCACCACTTCGGATTCCAAGTGGACGGTTGTTTCGGACAGAAAGTATACCGGAAGCTACACCACCAAGTATTTCATGCTCCAGACCGTAACGGGGGATGTTCCGGAAGATGTATTGCTGAAAAACAGCGAATACGACGCAAGCTACTCCGGCATGGCCAACTGCTACAGGGATTACCTGATTGAATCGGGCATCCTGTCAAAGCTTAAGCAGGAGGGTTCCGACATTCCGCTGTATCTGGAAACCTTCGGAACGATTCCGGTCAGCACGACGGTTCTGACGATGCCCGTGACCCAGAATAAGCCTTTGTCCACCTTCGAGGATCTGCAGAAGGTGCTCAGTAAGCTGGGCGATGAATCGGGTATCCGGAATATCAATATCCGTTTGACCGGTTTTACAAACGGAGGCATGACATCCACCATGCCTTATGATGTGGAATTTGAAAAGGAAGTGGGCGGAAACAGCGGCTTCACCCAGTTTGTGGACTTTGCGGAAGAGAAGAATGTGGGTGTATATCCCGACTTTGACTTCGCATATATGCACACCGATGAATGGTTCGACGGTTACAACGACAGCGATCACGCCGTAAAGACCATTGACGGCCGGTATATCGTGAAGAAGGACTACAACTCCACATTGCAGACCTTCAGCACCACCGGACTTCTGGCGGTTTCTGCTTCGGTATACGATCACTTCTACACCGGCTTCAGCGAGAACTATTCCAAGTTCAACAATAAAGGTGTGTCTGCTTCGACCCTCGGAACGGATTTGAATTCCGACTTTGACCGGGACGATCCTTACAACCGGGAGGACAGCCGGCTGTTCACCGAAACCTTGCTGAACAAGCTGAAAAAGGAATACGGCTCGGTGATGGTTGACGGCGGAAACGCCTATTCGTTGGCCTATGTGGAGCATATTCTGAATATGTCCTTAACCGGTAGTTCCCGTCTGGAAACCAGCAGCTCCGTTCCCTTTATGGCAATGGTTCTGCACGGATATATAAACTATGCCGGAAGCGCTTCCAACATGGCAAGTAACATGGATCAGGAAATTCTTCATATGCTGGAAAACGGAGCTTCGCCTTACTTCATCATTGCAACGCAGAATACCCGGTATTTGAAAGAAAATCAGAGACTTTCCAAGTACTACTCTCTGGATTTCGATGCTTGGGAAGAGGATTTGGTGAGTACATACAATACGGTAAATACGGTTCTGAAGGATGTGAAGTACGCCAACTTTATTGAGCACAACAGCATTTCCGGTGTCCGTGTTCCCGATGCGGATGAAGTGTTGGCAGACCGGGCCACCATCATTGCGGCGGCGATTGCCAACATCCAGAAATACCAGACCTATCAGGAGCGGTATGAGCGGGCGCTGGCGCTGTATGAGCGGAAGGTGAATGCGGGTGTGGCCGACTGCGAGAAGGAGCTTGCGGAGCTCCTTGCGGCAAACGGCTTTGATGACGCCACTGCGGCGCACAGTGCGGCAGAGCTTTCTTCGGAAGACCTTCTGAAGCTGGAAGCACTGAGCGAAAAGATTGCAGAGCATCAGCAGAACGCCGACAGCATCAAGGCAACCCTGAACGACAATATCAGAAGTGCAAAGTTTGCTTTGGACGGATTTACGCCGACCTATGAGGCCAACCTGAAGAAGTATGCCATCTACTTTGACCTGACCGGAAAGGATGCCGAGGATCCCGCTTCGTACACCGAGGAGAACTATGTGGGCTTGATTTCCGAGAAGGATGGCAAGATCCTTGTGGCGACCGACGGAGTGACCGATGTCTCCGGAGCAACCATTGCGTCGGGCTATGAAGTGACTGTCAGCGACGGAACCATTGTGAAATCCACCTACGACAACGGCATTTCGATTTATCTGAACTATAACTACTACGATGTGGTGGTGAATGTAAACGGCGAGAATATAAAGATTGACGCTTACGGATTTTACAAAACCACAGAGAAAGGAGCGGATTGATTTTGGACGGTACTAAAAATATAGGAAACGCCAAGACTTCCGTGAAAGCGAAGCAGCTCCGGCGCAGAGGTGCTTCGCTGGACAAGAAAAAGGCAAAAGCCGGATGGTGGTTCATACTGCCGTTCTTAGTGGGTTTTGTGACCGTGTATTTGCCGATGATTATCGGCTCCGTGAGAGCCAGCATGATGTCCTCCACCGGACAGAACCAGAAATTCGTCGGATTTGCCAATTATGTCAGCGTGCTGACAGAGGATGCCAACTTCACAAAGACCTTGGTCAGCGGTATTCAGCAATTGGTTTTTGACATCCCCGCTATCGTGATCTTCTCCCTGTTTATGGCAGTGCTTCTGAATCAGAAGATGCTGGGGAGAGCGGTTTTCCGTGCGATCTTCTTTGTGCCGGTTATTCTGGGAACGGGTCTGATCGACCAGCTGGATAACAGCTCCAATGCGGCGTTGGAAAACATGTCTTCGGGATCAGGAGCAGACAACGGAAGCACCAATTCTTCTGCTTCGGAGATCATTTCCCAGTACGATCTGGCGAAGATTTTCGAAGGCATGAAGATCGGAACGGGGCTGGTGGAGTATGTGACGGATCTGGTGAACAACATCTACGGCATCGTGAACCGCTCGGGCGTTCAGCTGTTGATCTTCCTTGCCGGTTTGCAATCCATTTCCCCTGCGATTTATGAGTCCTGCTCGATCGACGGCGCAACCACCTGGGAGACCTTCTGGAAGATTACCTTCCCCATGGTTTCTCCGATGATTCTGGTCAATACGGTGTATACGGTTATCGACTCCTTCACTTCCCAATCCAACAGGGTCATGGTGCTGATCAGTGAGACCTCACAGCAGGTGACCAGTGGCGGTGCTGTGCGGGGAACGGCTATGGCTTGGATCTACTTCCTGATCGTGATTCTGATCATTACCGTGGTTGCCGGAATTGTATCGGCGTTTGTGTTCTACCAGCGAAGAGACTGAGAGAAGGGAGGAACGAAAAATGAATCATTCTGACATCGAAAAACCAAAGGTATTGAAAGAGAGCAAAAACAAGATCCGTGTGGAATTTGAAAGAACCTCCCGTTGGACGAGATTTCGCGTGAAGTACCTGAACGCTGGATTCGTAGCTACGACCCTGTTCAAAATTTTCCGCTTTGTTCTTCTGCTTGGCGTGGCTTATGTGATTATTTTCCCCTTCTACTCCAAAATTGCAGGCTCTTTTATGGCAGAGGAGGATTTTGCCGATGCAACGGTGAAGCTGGTTCCAAAGCACTGGACGTTGGATCAGTACAAGTATATCATGAGCCAAAGCGTCTTCTTCAAGGCGCTGGGAAACACCTTCCTGTTGAGTACCCTTTGTGCGACCCTGCAGACTCTGACCTGTTGTATTATTGCCTACGGATTTGCCAAGTTCAAATTCAAGGGAAGCAAGGTGCTGTTCTACCTGGTGATCTTCACCATGGTTGTTCCGCACATGGTATTGCGGGCCTCCATGTATCAGGAGTTCTTTAACTTCCATCCGCTGTATATTAAGCCCTTCATAGAGGGCATCAAGAATATCGGCGGCGAAGGGGGCTTCTGGGCAGGCTTCAATGCGGCGAAAGGAATCAAGCTGTTGAATAGCCAGTGGCCGCTGGTGATCCTCTCGATTACCGGGTTGGCGTATAAGAACGGCCTGTATATCTTCATGTTGCGACAGTTCTTCAAGGGCGTGCCGGACGAATTGGAAGAATCCGCATACATCGACGGTTCGGGTGTGTTCCGCACCTTTGTGACCATCATCATTCCCCTTTCCGTACCGATGATGCTCACCGTGTTCATCTTTGCCTTCTCCTGGCAGTGGACGGATAACTTCTACACGAACCTGTTCTATACCAACGAACCGGATCTGATGCCGACAATTGTAAAGGCAGCGGCAGGTTGGGCAACCGACAGCCGTACCAAGGTAATGGCATCTTCGGCGGCGAGAAATACAGCTGCGTTGCTGATCATTATACCGTTGATCGTCATTTACCTGTTCTTCCAGAAGTCGTTGGTACAGGGTATCGAGCGGTCCGGTATTACCGGTTAAACCGTTTTTTCCAGCACAAAAGGACTGCAAAACATCCTTGAGAAACGAGGTTGTAAAAATCAGTTTTTACAGCCCCCCAAAAAAGGCCGGTCGGGGATCCGACCGGCCTTAATTTGAGGCAATCTTGGTCGATTTTGCCTTTCATTTTGAAGAAATTTCGGTGACTGTTGCGGCAAAAGACGGCTGAAAGCCGCAAAGACCAAAGTCGTCGGGGCTGTTAAAAAATTCCGAAAGAGTTTTTTAACAGCCCCATTTTTCGGTACCGAAAATGCGGTTCGATCGGGAGCGGTTCTTCAAGAAGGCCGGTGTCAAGGGACACAAGGCAATCCGGTGACCGGAAAACCGCATGGAAAGGGACTTGAACCGTTGTTTATGTTTTTTTGTGAAAAGTTTTTTGACAAAATCCGATTTCAGTGGTAGAATATGTCGAAAAATAATCCTGAACATACAGGATGAAAGAGGAGTAGAGTATGAAGTATTGTGTTCACTGCGGTGCTGAGATTCATGATGAAGCTGTGGTTTGTGTGAAATGCGGGTGCAGTGTGGAGCAGCCGGTACCGACCCCTGCCAAGCAGGACGGTGAAAGCGACACCCTGGATACGGTAATCAAGGTCTTTCTGATCATCGGCTGTATCACGCAGGGCTGGATGCTCCTTCCTTTGGCTTGGTGTCTGCCCATCACCATTTCAATTTTCAATCGTATGCGGGACAAAAAGCCGATTGGCACAGGGCTGAAGGTGTGTAGCTTGTTATTCGTCAGCTTGGTGGCAGGTATCTGTTTGTTGTGCAGAAACGAAAAGGCATAGCACGGATATAAATAAAAACTACATTGTTTAAGGAGTTTTGGTTATGAAGTATTGTTCAAAGTGCGGAAGCCAGATCGAAGATGACGCTGTTGTATGTATGAATTGCGGGTGCAAGGTTGAAGGCGGTAACACCAATAAGCCGGTAAGACAGCTGAAGACCAACAGAGGGTTGATTAAGTATATTCTGCTGTCCATAATCACCTTTGGGATCTACGGACTGGTGCTGATGTCTTCGGTCAGCAGCGATATCAATACTATTGCCGGAAGATACGACGGAAAGAAAACGATGCATTTTTGTCTGTTGACATTTGTGTTTTCCTGGCTGACTTTTGGAATCGCAATATTTGTATGGTATCATAGAATCTCTGCCAGAATCGGCAAAGAATTAAAGCGGAGAGGCATTTTCTATAGCTTTGGTGCGGGCACATATTGGCTGTGGAATATTTTAGGTTCTCTGATCGTGGTTGGCCCGTTTATTTACTTCCACAAGCTGTTCAAGTCCATGAACCTTCTGGCAAAGGACTATAACGAAAAGGGCTGATCCCGTTTTTACAGGTGCGCTGTAAGGCGGCATACAATGAAGAAAAAGCACTGTTTCCCAATCGGGACGGTGCTTTTCCTTTGTTTGGAAGGCTTTGTAGAAAAGGAAACAAAAGGCGGCCTCAAAAAAGAGCTTCGGAGTTGTTCCCTTGAAAAGTAGTCGGAAAAGCCTTGACAACCCGGAGAAAGTGTGCTAAAATAATAATAAGTATCCATAGAACCTTTGGAAAGAGGGGTCGCTTTTATGGCAAGAAGCATGACTGCATTTGGCAGAGCCGGAGAAGTGGTGAACGGAAAAGAAATCCTTGTGGAGATCCGCTCGGTGAACAACCGGTATTTAGATACTTCTGTCAAGATTTCAAGAGCCTACGGAAGCCTTGAGGAGCGGGTAAAGAGCTACCTGCAAAGCAAAGGGATCTCAAGGGGAAAGGTCGATGTTCTTATTTCGGTGAATGTTCTGGAGAACAAAACCGCCGGAGTTGCGTTGGATTCTGCCTATGCGGCCAGCTACATTGCCGCCTTGCGGCAATTGCGGGACGAATTTTCCCTTCCGGACGATATTTCGGTGATGAAGGTTGCGGAAAATCGGGATATTTTTGCCTTTACTCACGGTGAAGAGGACGATGAAGAGGCCTGGAGCGACATTTGTTCGGTCTTTGACAAGGCGATTGCCATGTTCCTGGAGCGCCGGAAAAATGAAGGGGAAAACCTGAAGAAGGATCTTTTGGAAAAAAAGAAGGAGCTGGAGAAGCTGTCTTCGGCTGTGGAAGAACGGGCGGAAAACTACACGGCAAATTACCGCGCCCGGTTGGAAGCGCGCCTGCGTACAATCCTGGAGGACAACAAAATTACGCTGGATGAAAACCGGATCCTGACCGAATGTGCGATTTTTGCGGATAAGACGGCCATTGATGAGGAATTGGTGCGGTTGCGCTCCCATTTTGCGGCCTTTGATGAGATTTTCACCAAGGATGAGCCTATCGGTAGAAAACTGGACTTTCTGCTTCAGGAGATGAACCGGGAGACCAACACCATCGGCAGCAAATGCAACGATTCCGAGACGGCGGCTCTGGTGGTGGAGATGAAATGTCTCTTGGAAAAGGTCCGGGAGCAGATTCAGAATTTAGAGTGACGGAGCGATAAAAATGCGGTTTATCAGTGTGGGAGCCGGAAGTCTGGTGGATGCCGGACGGATCGTTTCGGCGGCGGCGCCGGACAGCGCTCCTTTGAAGCGCTTGGTTCAGGATGCCAAGGAAGAAGGAAGTGCCATTGACCTTTGTCAGGGCAAGAAATGCCGATCGGTGCTGATTCTGGAGAACGGTATGGTGGTTCTGTCTGCTTTTGAGATGGAGAATATCGAGCGGAAGTTGAAGGTAGCCTCCGAAGAGAAACAAGAGTCTGACAGGGAAAACGGGAAAACCGGGTAACAACGGCAATGCCGGCAGGAAAGAGGCCGAAGGCGAGTGTCGAAGGATCACAATCGGACGGTTGGAACATGAAATTCAGAACCGGAAGTTTAGAGTAAAGAGGTTTATAGAGGCAAGATGGCAGACGGTACGGGTAAAAAAGGACAGCTTCTGGTAGTTTCAGGGCCTGCAGGCAGTGGAAAGGGAACGGCGGTGGAGGCGCTCTGCCGGCTATATCCGGGGAAATTTGCCCTTTCGGTTTCCTGCACCACAAGGGCGCCCCGGGGTGCAGAAGTGGATGGCGTGCACTATTTCTTCCTTTCCAAGGAGGAGTTCGAGCGGCGCATAGAAGCGCATCAATTCCTGGAATATGCGGTATACTGCAACGGAAACAGCTACGGCACGCCTAAGGACTATGTCCTTGAACAGCTTTCCAAAGGCTTCCATGTGATTCTGGAGATCGATGTGCAGGGCGGCTTGCAGGTGAAAGAGAATTATCCGGATACCGTGCTGTTTATGCTGACTCCCCCCAACTACGCCGAGCTGGAGAGGCGGTTGCGGGGTCGGCACACCGACAGGGAAGAGGATATTTTAAGGCGTCTTGCGGAAAGCCGCAGGGAACTGGAGCGGATGCATTTGTACGACTATGTCATCGTCAGCGAGACCGGGAAGACCGAGGATGCGGCAAGGCAGATCTATAATGTTCTGCAAGCGGAGCAATTGCGCACGGGCAAGCACCCCGATTTTATAAAAGAATTCTACGGCAACTGAGCATTTGCCGGAATGCAAGAAATCAAGAAAGAGAGAGAAAGCATGATTTATCCTACTTTGGAAGAGTTGAGCAAACAGGGCAAATACAATCGGTACGCCATCACCATGGCGGCGGCCAAGGGTGCCAGAATGGTCACCGAGGAATATGTGATGGAGCGGGAGCACGCCGAGCAACTGATTGCCCGGAAAGAAACGGATAAGCCTTTGGCGGCTCTGATTGACGAGGAGCTGCGGGATGAGAAAGCAGTGCGCACTTCGGTGCATCGTCTGCGCAACGGGGAATTTCTGATTGAGGAAGAGTCCGCCAATGCGGAAGAACCGCAAACAGCAGAGGAATCGGCCGAGGACGGGGCGGAAGAAGAGGCACGGGAAGAGGCGGAAGTGTCGGATGCATCAAAGGACGCTGACGCCGGAGAAGAGTCTCAGAATTGACGAACAGGGGGAGCGGTCGTTTTCGGCGGCTCCCTTTGTGAAAATTCCGGAAAAAGGTCAAAGATTCCGGGTTTGAAAGGGGAACGCATTGCCTGAAAGGTGCAAAGCCGCAAAGAGCGATACCCGGAAGAGGGGAAGGAGGTAGGCTATGAAGGAACGGTTGCCCAACTGTGCGGGCGTTTACATTCTGGATGTACCCTACCAGGCGGACAGGCTGTACAGCTATCTGATTCCCGAAAAGCTCCGGGAAACGCTTGCCCCCGGCGATTTTGTCAGTCTGCCCTTCGGAAAGGGCAATCGCCAGCAGACGGCTTTGGTTTTTGAATGCACCTGTCGGGAGGATGTGTCGGAGCTGAAGGCGCTGACCGACCGACTGGAGGCGGGCGATCTGCATTTGAACGAGGAAATGCGGGGGCTGTGTCTCTTTTTAAAGGAGCAGACCTTCTGTACCGTGGGAGATGCGGTGCGGGCCATGATTCCAACCGGTGCCCTTCGGGGGCTGTGTGCCTTTTATCGGGCGGACCGTCCGTTGACCAAAAAACTGAACGAGGCGGCGCAGATGGTGTACGCCCGGATTGCCGATGAAACCGGAGCGGAGGAAAACAGCGGCATTTCCGGGGAAAAGCTGGAGGAGCTGTTCGGACGGGATGTTTCGGATCTGCTTTCGGCGTTGCTGGCTCTGAAGGCTGTGAAACGGTGCTATCGGTCGGAGGAGGAATCCGGCAGGGCCTACGAAAAGGTCTATACCCTTTGCAAGGAAGCTCACCCCCTGCCCACGGGAAAAAAACAGCGGGCGATTTATGATGCGGTCTCCCAAGAGGGCGAATGCTCCTTAGGCGAATTGACCGCACGCTTCGGAAAGTGCACCGTGCCCCTGAAAAGCATGGTGGAAAGAGGACAGCTTTCCTGCAGAAAAGAGGAAATTTACCGCCGGGCCACCTCGGTCAAGAGGCAGGTGCCTGATGAGAACAATCTGACCGCAGAGCAGGAAGAGGCCAGAAGCTGCATCCGGGCTCTCTGCGACACGGGGGAGCCGAAGGCCGCACTTCTCTACGGCGTAACCGGAAGCGGAAAGACCCGAGTGATGAAGGCGGTCATTGACGACTGTCTGGCGGCCGGAAAGAGCGTGATCGTGCTGGTTCCCGAAATTTCCCTGACCCCCCAGACGGTAGGGCTGTTTTCTGCGTATTACGGCGACCGGGTGGCCATCCTTCACTCGGGTTTGTCCAAGGGACAGCGCTATGATGAGTGGCGGCGGATGCTGGAGGGCAGAGCCAGAATCTGCATCGGCACCCGGTCAGCCATTTTTGCACCCCTTGAAAATCTGGGGTTGATTATTCTGGATGAGGAACAGGAGCACACCTACAAATCGGATATGTCTCCCAGGTATCATGCCAAGGATGTGGCTCGCTACCGTTGCGGCAAAAACAAGGCGGTGTTGTTGCTCTGTTCCGCCACTCCCTCGGTGGAGAGCTTTTATAAGGCCCGGGAGGGCGTGTACACACTCTGCACCCTGAAAAACCGTTACGGCACGGCACCGTTACCCAAAGCCATTCTCTGCGATATGCGGGGAGGAAACGGAATGGCTTCTCCCTTGGGGGAGGTGTTGCTCGGAGAACTGGAAAAAAATCTGGAGCGGGGCGAACAGAGCATTCTTTTTGTGGGGCGGCGGGGGTATAATAATTTCGCAACCTGCACGCTCTGCGGAGAGACGCTGACCTGTCCCCATTGTTCGGTCAGCCTGACCTATCATTCCTTCGGACGGTATAATCCGGAGGAGAACAGCGCCGCCGAACGGGCAAAGCACGGGATGCTTTGCTGCCACTATTGCGGCTATCGCCGTCCGGTGCCGCCCTGTTGTCCTTCCTGCGGGAGCAACCTACTGCAATTTGTGGGGTGCGGTACCCAGATGGTGGAGAGCGAATTGAACATGCTCTTTCCGCAAGCGAGAATCCTCAGGCTGGATGCCGACACCACCGGGCAGAAGGACGCCTTTGATACCAAGCTGGAAAGCTTCCGGAAGGGAGAAGCCGACATTCTGTTGGGCACGCAGATGGTGACCAAGGGACACGATTTCAGCAATGTGACGCTGGTGGGCGTGGTGTCGGCGGACAGCGGACTGTATATGGACGATTACCGGGCGGGGGAACACACCTTTTCTTTAATCACGCAGGTGATTGGGAGGGCCGGAAGGGGAAAAAAGCCGGGAAGAGCGGTGATTCAGACCTACAATCCCGAAAACCCCACGCTGATTCTGGCGGCCAAGCAGGACTACAGCGCATTTTATGAAAACGAGATCCGCCTTCGCCGGGCGCTGGTTTTTCCTCCTTTTTGCGACATGGTGCTGTTGACCGTTTCGGGCGGGGAGGAAAAAGAACTGCAAAGCGCTTTGAGAATGCTGGACGGAAAACTGAAGGAATTGCGCAGAACGGAAGAGTATAAAGAGGTTCCCATGACGGTTTTCGGCCCCTTTGAGGCGCCTTTATACCGGATGAAGGACCAATTCCGGATGCGCTATGTTCTGAAAACAAGAAATCAGAAAAAACTGCGGGCGATGCTGGCGGAATTGCAAAGGTGGTTTGCCCAGTCTGTAAAGGGCCGGGTTCTTTTGAGTATAGATATGAACCCCTCCTCGCTCTGAAAGGAAGATCAAAATGGCAATCTTGCATATTGTACACGAAGACGATGAAGTTTTAAGAAAAACCAGCAGAGAGGTGACCGAGATCACTCCCCGGATTCTGACCCTGTTGGACGATATGGCGGACACTCTGCACAAGGCCCAGGGCGTAGGACTTGCCGCCGTGCAGGTGGGCGTTTTGCGCCGGGTGGTTCTGGTGGAAACGGAGCCGGGACAGCTGTACGAGCTGATCAACCCCAGGATCGTGGAGGCCGAGGGCGAACAGAAAGAGGTGGAGGGCTGTCTTTCCCTGCCCGGGGAATGGGGCTATACCCTCAGACCCCGGAAGGTCACGGTGGAAGCGCTGAACCGGAAGGGGGAAAAACTGCGCATTCAAGGGGAAGGACTGCTGGCAAGAGCCTTCTGCCATGAAATCGACCATCTGGACGGTGTGCTTTTCAAGGATAACGCTACTCATATGCTTTCCGAGAAGGAAAAAGAGGAGTATTTCGCGAAGTAAACCGAACCGACAGAGAATGACCGAAAGGGAGCTTTTGAAATAAAGGCAGGGAGAAAGAATGCGTGTATTGTTTATGGGAACGCCCGATTTTGCGGCGGTATGTCTGGAAAGACTTTTGAAAGAGCCGGATCTGCAGCTGACGGTGGTCACGCAGCCGGATAAACCCCAGGGGCGCCACATGACGCTGACGCCCTCCGCTGTGAAGAAGGCGGCGTTAGACGGGGGACTGCCCCTTTACCAGCCGGAACGGCTGAAGGACGGGGCATTTGAGGAGACGCTCAGGAAGATTGACCCGGAGGTGATCCTGGTGGTTGCCTACGGAAAGCTCTTGCCGGAGTATATTCTGAAATATCCGCCTCTTGGTTGTATCAACCTGCACGGATCGCTTTTGCCGGCGTTCCGGGGAGCGGCGCCGATGCAGAGGATGATTATGGAAGGGGTTAAGGACTACGGCGTGACCACCATGTATATGGAAAAAGGTCTGGATACCGGCCCCATGTTGGAAAAATGGAGCACGCCCCTGCGGGATGAGGATAATTTTGAAACGGTGCATGACACCTTGGCAAGGGAGGGGGCAGAGCTTCTTCTCTCCACCCTGCGCAAGGCACAGGCAGGGGCACTGCATCCCCAAAAGCAGGACGATTCCAAAGCCACCTACGCTTCCAAAATCGAAAAGTCCGACTGTCTTCTGGATTTCGGGGAAAGCGCACGGCAGGTACACAATCGGATTCGGGGTCTTTCGCCGGTGCCGCTTTCCTACACGGTTCTGAAGGGAAGAACGCTGAAAATTCTTTCCTCCCGCATAGAAGAGGAAAGAGGAAGGCAGGGGTTGCCCGGTCAGGTGCTTTCCTTTGACAGCGAGGGGATCCTTATTGCCTGCGGAGAGGGAAGCGTCCGGATTCTCCGTCTGCGACCCGAGGGAAAGTCCACAATGAGTGCTTTTGACTTCTGCAAGGGCCGAGGAGTGGCCAAGGGCGATATTCTGGGCAAATAAAAAGAAAAGAAAAGAAGAGCGGAAAAGGCTCTTCGGAAATTCTGATATTGATTTTCCGGTTTTCCGGAAAGAAAAGAGGTGCATAGTATGATTTGGTTCGATTGGACGATCATCATCATGATTCCGGCAATTCTTCTGGGATTGATCGTGCAGATCCGGCTGTCTACAACCTACAGCAGGTATTCCAAGGTTCAAAGCCGAACCGGTATGACCGGGTATACCGCTGCCCGGAGGATCTTAGACGCAGCGGGATTGCGTCATGTCCCGATTGAGTGTATTCAAGGGGAACTGACCGACCATTTTGACCCCAGGAGCAATGTTCTGCGTCTTTCAAACGGAGTTTACAATTCCTCCTCCGTTGCCGCCATCGGCGTGGCGGCGCATGAGTGCGGACACGCCATCCAGTATGCCGAGGAATACACGCCCATGAAGGTGAGAGGGGCATTGGTCAAGGTGACCAACTTCAGTTCCTCGATTTCCATGTTCATCGTGATCCTGGGTTTGATCTTCTCCTTCCGGGAACTTGCGTTGGTCGGCGTGGCTCTTTTCTCGGTGGTGGTGCTTTTCCAACTGGTCACCCTTCCGGTGGAATTCAACGCCAGCCGTCGGGCTGTGAAGATTTTAGACGGCTATATGGACCGTGAGGAGCTTTCCGGCGTGAAAAGCGTGCTTTCTGCCGCTGCCATGACCTATGTGGCGGCGCTGGTCAGTGCGATCTTCCAATTGATCCGATTGCTTGCAATTGTAGGCGGCGGAAGGGATCGGAAATGACGGCACGGGAGACGGCGTATCGGTCGCTTATCCGGATCGAAAAGGAGGGCCGGTATTCCAATCTGGAAACCGATGTGACCCTGCGGGCAGGAGAACTGCCGGAAAACGAGGGGCGGCTGTATACCCGGCTGGTCTACGGAACGATCGAACGAAAGCTGACCTTGGACTATATTCTTGCACCGCTGTGCGTGGGAATACCCTATCCGAAGCTGGACCTGGAGGTGCGGGTGATTCTGCGCCTTTCGGCCTATCAACTGCTCTATGCGGACCGGATTCCTTCTTCGGCGGCGGTGAACGAAGGGGTGAATCTCTGCAAAAGATACCGGAAATCGGCGGCCTCCATGGTCAATGCGGTTTTAAGAAGGCTGTGTCGGGAAAAAGAACAGATTGTTTTCCCGGAGCCGGAAGCCGACCCGGTGTTGTATCTTTCAACCTTTTACAGCGTTTCGCCGGAGCTGTGCCGTCTGTTTCTTTCGGACATGGGCTTTGCCGAATGCGTCCGGATGTTGGAGGCGGTGAACGCCCAGGCGGGCGTTTTCACCACTTTGCGGGTAAATACGCTGAAGCTCTCCAGAGAGGAGTTTTGCAAACGGCTGGAGGAACGGGGGATTCCCTTTGAAAAAACGGTTCTTTCCCCGACGGGCGTCCGGCTGAAGGGCAATGTGACACGGCTGGAGGAGCTGAAGGAGGGACTGTGCTTTGTGCAGGACGAAGCCTCCCAACTGGCCGTAGAGGCGCTGGAGGCCCAAAGCGGACAGACCGTTCTGGACATCTGCTCCTGCCCCGGAGGAAAATCCTTCGGAGCGGCTATTTCGATGGAAAACCGGGGGGAGCTTCGCTCTTTTGACCTTCACGGAAACAAGCTGTCTCTGGTTCGTGAAGGGGCAGAAAGACTGGGCATTTCCATTCTGCAAACCGAAGAAGCGGACGGCCGGGTGTTCCTGCCTCAATGGGAGGAAAAAGCGGACCGGATTCTCTGCGATCTGCCCTGTTCGGGCTTGGGGGTTCTATCCAAAAAGCCCGAATTGCGCTACAAGAAAGAGGAGGAGATTTCCAAACTGCCCGGCATTCAACGGGCCATTCTGGAGAACGCCTGCCGATACCTGAAAAAAGGGGGACGGATGGTCTTTTCTACCTGCACGGTGCTGAAGAGGGAGAATGAAGCGCTTTTTGAGGGCTTTTTAAGAAATCATCCCGATTTTGAAGGGGGAGAACTGCACCTGCCGGGAGTTCCGGAAACCCCCGCTTTTGTAACACTGTATCCCCATATTCACCGTACCGACGGCTTTTTCATTTCGGTTCTGAAAAAAAAAGAAAACGCATAAGAAAAGAAGAGAAGCAGAACTTCTCTTCTTTTTTTATCGTTTTATCGGATTTTATCGGGGGTGAGCGCAAATGGCGTTGGAAGAACTGAAATCCGGAGCCGGAAAATCCGCCGATCTCTACGATCTGTTGAAAATACCGGGGGAGCGGGGGGTGGTGTGCAGTCTGGCCGAGGTGCGGAAGGGGCCGACCCTTGGTCGGCAGGAGGGCGCTTTCGGGGAGAATCTGAATATTCTTTGTACCTTTTCGCCGGGAGAGCCGGTGGTGATTCTGAAAGAGGAGGGCGATTTTTTTCTTGTTTGCGGGGCGTTTTACAGAGGGTGGATTCTGAAGACACGGATAAACCGGGTAACGGCAGCGCAATTTGAAAATTTCCGCAAGCCTTTTCTTTGGGCCGTGGTCACCGAACCCTTGGTGACGGCGGAAAACCGGCAGTTTGATATGGGGACCGTTTTGCCCTTTCTTTTTGAAGAAGGGAATTTCAGCCTTTTGCATCTCCCGGACCAGGGAGTGCGTCTGCCGACCGCTTCCTTGCATATCGGATTCGTTCCTTACGAAAGGAGCGCACTGCTTTCTCTTGCGCGCAAGTATATCGGTGTTCCCTACGGTTGGGGAAATGCCGGGGGCGGCGTGGATTGCTCCGGGTTGATTCAACGGGTCTTTCGGTGCTTCGGCGTGTTTTTACCGAGAAATGTGGCGGCACAACGCCGTCTGCCGGGGGTAAACTATCTGCCCCTCTCTGGGGAAAATGCCCGGAAGCCGGAGGAATTGTCGGCACCGGCTCTTCTCTTTGCAAAAGGCCATGTTCTTCTTCTGACGGAAGGAGGGGAGCACCCTACAGTGCTTCACGCCCCTCACACAGGTTCCTTTGTTTTGGAGGAGCCGCTGACCGAAGAGCGCCGGGCAACCCTTCTCTCGGCTGTAGAGCTTTAGGGAAGGGCTTACCGGATGCCGGCAAAAAATTCTAAGAGCGGAAGCAAAGGACTCCGGGCCGATTTTTCTCTGTTTTTCAGAAGCGAAGAGGCTCTAAGAAATGCAGACAGAGAAAACCGGGAAAAAGGGAAGCCGCTATGCGTTTTCGTCCGCTGCCTGCTTTAAGGCCTCCCGGTAGTGCTCTCGGGTTGTTTCCGGGAAGAGAATCCCTACATCCTTTCCCAGACTTAAAAGCCAGCCGAAAAAAGGGGGACTTTCAATCACCGGAACCGTGGTATGGAAAAAGCCCTCCTTTTCCGTTTCCGGAACAAGGAGAATGTCCATCCCGAACCGGTCGAGAAACACGCCCGCCAGTTTTTCGGGGACCCGGATCGTAACGGCCGTTTTCTCCCCGGCAAACATTCCGAAAACGGGAGAGCAATAGTCGTTCAGGTTCAGCTCCCCCACCTTCCCCCGTCCTTCAGCGAGCCTTGCGGATACCGTTACCTGTTCCATTTTGTCCACCCGAAAATGCCGCAGATCGGAGGTTTCCGGGTCGTAGGCGATCAGATAGTAATTGTTGTCAAAAACCGTCAGTTCCCAGGGGGAAACCGCATAAATTTTCCCTCCATGCCGGTAGAACAGCCGTTTCTGCAGATCCCGGTCGCTGTAAAGAAATTCAATCATTTTTTGGCTGTTCAGAGCTTCGTTGATGGTGTCCACCGCATAAAGCACCTTTTCGTTCAGGCTTTTCTGCTTGTTTCCCATATAAAAGTGCCGCTTCAAGGATACGCCCTCGTAGACAGAAGCTTCCGAGCTGATTTTCTCCATGAGACGCAGGCTTTTATCCTCCGGAATGAAGCGGGAGGAGGCCACAGCGTCCAGAAGAAGCTTTAATTCAGCGGTTTCGTAGGTGCGGGAGAGCAGCCGCACTCCTCCGCCCCGCCCCTTGGTGCGCAGAAGGTCGTAGCCGCCTTCCTCCAAAGCGTACAAATCGTCGTAAATGGCTTTTCGCTCGGCGTACATTCCGGCAAGAGACAGCTTTTTCTGAATCTCCTCCACGGTCAAAGTGTGGTTTTCGTCGCTATACCGTTGCAGTATCTTCAAAACTTCCAGTAGACGCAGTTTCTGGTTGGCTTTTTTGGGCATTTTCTTCTCCTGCTCTTTAAGGGCGTCTCAAGAATTCCCCGCATCCGATACCGGCGTTTTGCCGCAGAACTTCGCTGCCCAAGCAGTACACAGCGTATTTCTGCGGTTTGGGTGTCCCGTTCTTCGGCATGATCGCTTGCGCCGAATGGACATTGAATATTCGGAGTTGCCCTTAAAATAGATTTTCTTTGTTCAGTTTATCAGATTCCGTCCCTCCTGTCAAGCTATAAAGTCCGTTTTATAGTACATTTAATCGGGTATACTGAATACACGGAAGGAAAAAACTTCCGAAAATCTGAATTTCCGAAAAGGAAGCAGAAAAGAGAAAGGAATAGGAAGATGATTACAATTTTTGCAGTGACGGTGTTCATAGCCGGAATTCTGTTCGTGCGTGAGGAAATTCTTTCCGCAGGCGCAAAGGAGGAATTGGAAGAGCAGAAACGGGAGGCGGAGATCTGCCGCAGGGAGCGGTTGGAATGGGAAAAAGAGTGGAAAATGTATTCTGCCCTTTCTGCCGGAGGAGAGGCCAAAAGACCGGAGTTACCTGCCGGGAAGGGAATTTCCGAAAGGGTGGAGGAACGGTAAATACCCACAAAAAATTACAAAAAAGAGCAAAAAATGAATATTTTCTATAAATATTGCAAAAGCGAAAAGAAAGCACTTGCAATTCCATGGAATCTATGTTACAATAAAAAGCGCGGATAAGAAATAACCCGGAGGAGAGTGTATGACAAGGACGAAGGAAGGGTTTGTGGTTTGCTCCGTAGGCGGAAAAACGGTAGCTGTGGCGTCCGGAGAGCTTTGCCGGCATTTTAACGGCATGATCACGCTGAACAGCACCGGAGAGCTGCTCTTCCGGATGCTGCAAAAAGGGGCAGAGCCGGAGGAACTGTACGATGCTCTGCAAAAGGAATACGGTGTAGAGCGGGAGGTGGCCGTAAGAGACGCCGACCGGTTCTTAAAGAGTTTGGAAAAAGCCGGGGTGCTTGAAGAATGAGAAACCTGCCGGAAAAGGCAGAATTTATAAAGGAAAACGGGCTGTATGTAAATACGCCGAAGGGAAACAGTATGTGGCCCTTCATCCGGGGAGAACGGGATGTGATCTCGGTGATCCCGGTGAAGGAACCGCTGAAAAAATACCAGGTGATTCTTTATGAAATTCCGGGACGGGGGCATATTTTGCACCGGATTCTTGCCGTGCGGGAGCATGGATATGTGGTGCGGGGGGACAACTGCTTCTACAAGGAGTATGTTTCAAAAGACCGGGTTCTCGGCGTGCTTTATAAGGTCTTAAAGGACGGAAAAAAGGAGCGGAAGGTGGCCGGCGGGACTTTCCCGGTGCGTTTTTGGCGATGGCTTTATCCTTTACGCTGGTTGTGGCGGAAAATGAGAAGTGCGGCGTCAAAAGGAAAAAGAAAGTTTTTCGGCCCGAAAGGTTAAAAAGCGGAAAAATATCCGGATAAGGAATTTTGAAAATGAACGGAACCGGGAAAATAAAGGGATGGCAAATCTTTTTTTCGGCTGTGGTTGCAGTGCTTTTGGTGGGGACGGTTGTCGGGATCTCTTTGTACAGAGAAAACGCTCGGGCTGACCAGGAGGCCCGGATGGAAGAGCGGGAAAAGCTGGCTGCTCAGTATCGCCAGGAGTATGAGGCCTCCCAAGCGCGGCTGTCCCGTTTGGAGTCAGAGCTTGCCGAGTATGAGCCCATGGGAAAGTCCATGACCATGATTATTGTGCAGCAGTGCCAATCCAATTTGTATGAGCAGGTTTATCTGAAAGCACTGAAAGGGCAGAAAATTTCGGGAATTTTTACGGTGACCGACCGGGAAACGGTGGGCGCAGAGGGCTGCATTACCTTCAGCCAGTATGAGGAGCTTGTGAAGGACGGCTGGAGCATGGCGGTAACGGCGCCAGGGAATACAGAGGACCCGGAAGGCTATTTTGCGACGGTGGAAGCGAATCTGCAAGCCGAAGGGACCCCTTTTCCGGAAATATTCGTGTTTGGAGTGGGAGAATACAGCAGGAGCTTGTATGAAGCGGTTTTGAACAGGGGCTTTCGTACCGTGGCCTACTGTCAGCAGGATGTGGAAAAAGGGCTGTGCGACCTGACGGAAACGCTCTGTTTGTCGGAGGAAGATGTTCTGATGGTCCCCTATTTGTACACCTCAAAAGGAACGCCCTATGTGCAGAATCCCTATACGAAAGATATACAGCGGATGAATAACCGTTCCCTGTCCATTCGTTGTGCGATCTCCTCGGGTGCGAAGGACCTGAGGGATACGACGCTGGTGAATCTGAAAAGTATAGGCGAAACCGTTTTGAACGGAAGGTATTATCGGAGCTACAAAGACTACCGGGCAGAAAAAATGGCAGCGGATGCGGTAACAGTGAACAGAGTTGCAGAACTGAAGGAAGAGATACAGAAAGAGAAGCAGGCATCAGAAGAGTGGTTCCGATTGTTGATGGATGCATACAGCGATCCTTCTGAAGAATAAAGAGAGACGAATACAGAAAGGGCGAGAGTCGAATTATGGGAAATACATCGCAGCTCACATTTGAAAAAATCTTTGAGACCTTGAAGAAAAGAATATGGTGGATTCTGATTGTGGCCGTGATCTTCGGCTGCGGAACGGCGGTCTACGGAGCGCTGTTCATTCAGGATAGCTATACCTGCAAGCTGGTCTACCGGATTGGCGTGCCCTCTGAAATGACCTCGGGCGAAATAAATCAGTTGGACTACCAGGTAAAAACCTCCATTCAGACTCTGCAGACCCGAAGGGTGATGGCCAAAGTGGTGGCCGAAGCCAAGATCGTGACTTCAAACGGGACGCCGGCTGTGCAGGAAATGACGAGCGCCACAAAATTCGTAGGCGATGAGACAACCGGTAGCTTTTCCATTTCGGTGAGCAGCACCAATCCGGAAGTGGCGCACAAGATGGTGCTGGCTTTTCATAAACTGCTGACCGATGACGAGTATGTGGTGAACGAGCTGGAATTGAAGAAGATGTATCCGGTTGTGGAACCGGAGGAAAAAGCCCCCACTTCTCCTTCAAACGGAAGCAGAACGGTGAAATACGGTGCTCTGGGAGCGATTCTGGGAGCGGTTCTGGCAGGTGTTTTCTTCCTTCTTAGGGCGGTGATGGATGTGACGATCCGCAGTGAGAAGGATTTGAGAGAATGCAGTGCACTGCCGATACTGGGCACCCTTCCGTACTATGAGGGCGCCGTGGAATCCGGCGAGCAGTTACTGAAAAAAGCCGATAAATAAGGAAGATGACCGAAGAGCGCTTGAAAAGAAAGGATATTTTCGGAAATGGGATTCCTCAGAAAAAAGAAAAATGTTTTCAGCCATGACCCAATCAGTTATCGAGGAAAGCTGTTGAATGACCGTACCCCTTTTGCGGTGACCGAGGCATATAAAACTTTGCGCACGAATCTGCTGTATACCACAGCGGACAAAGGGGAATGCCCGGTATTCGGCGTCGTCAGTGCTTTTCCGAAAACCGGAAAGAGCCTGATTGCCGCCAATCTGTCCGTGACCTTTTCGATGATGGATAAGAAGGTTCTGCTCATTGAGGGGGATATGCGTAAGCCCGTTCAACACCGGATTTTTTTGCAGAAGAGCAATTGCAAGGGATTAAGCGAACTGCTGAGCGGTCAGTGTACTCCTGAAGAGGCGTTGCTTGAGATTGCAGACTATCCGGGGCTGACCTTGATGCGGGCGGGACACATTCCGCCCAATCCGCAGGAATTGTTGACCTCTGCACGGTGCAAAGAGATTCTTGCCGCACTGAGAAAACGGTTTGATTTTATTATTCTGGATCTGCCGCCGGTGGGTGTGGTGGCGGACGCCATGGTGCTTTCTGCAGAGGTCTCCGGATATGTTTTCGTTGTTCGTTCAGGAGAATCTCAGGCTCCGGCAGTGAAAGAGATCCTGGAAAGAATGCAGCAGATGAATTGCAATGTGCTGGGCATGGTGCTCAACGGGTATGACTTAAAGAACGGAGAATATTACAAGAAACGGAAAAACAGCAGATATTCCTATTACCGTCGGGATCCCTCAGCGGAGGAGTAGACACAGAACCAAGACGGAGGAAAGAGCCGAAGAATTCAGGCAAAACGGAAAATCCGGGAAGAAGCAATTGTGTAAATAGGATCGTTCTGGCTCGGGGATGTATTTTGGACGGTTGGTTTATCTGATATTTCTTTGTCACAGAAGTGGTAAAACCGAAGCGCTTTTTTAGAAAGGAATGTTTGGAATGAGTCAGAGAGTGGATTTTCACTGTCACATTCTGCCCAACGCCGACCATGGAAGCGACAGTATACAGGTGTCCTTGAATCAATTGTTGTTGCAGCGGAAGGCAGGAATCGAGCGGATCGTGGCAACTCCGCATTTTTACCCGGAGCAGACATCGATAGAGGATTTTCTTTGGCTGAGAGATGAATGCGCCAAAGCACTTTTGGCTGCCATGCCGAAGGAAACCCCGCCGATACATCTGGGAGCAGAGGTTTTGGTTTGCCCGGGTATGGAGGAAATGGAAGGCTTGGAGAAGCTGTGCATTGCGGGGACGAAAACGATCCTTCTGGAAATGCCCTTCGGACATTTTTCGGAGAAAATTCTTTACACGGTGGAGCGGCTGGCGATGCTGGATCTTTTGCCGGTGATGGCACATATCGATCGGTATGAGCCGGAGGAGGTTCAGGCACTGATGGCCTTGCCGGTTTTGGCTCAGGTGAACGCCGCTTCTCTGTGCAAGCGAAGCGTGCGGAAAATGCTGGAAAAGTATTTTGTGGCAGGACGGGTGGTGGCGCTGGGTACCGACCTGCACGGATGTAAAAAGAACGCTTTGGCAGATTACGAAAAGGGGCTTTTGAAGCTGGGCGCTTTCAATGAAGCGGAAATCAACGATACTGCCGCAAGAATTTTGCAGAGTGCGGAGGTTCTCGGCGGATAAAGCAGAGCGGAAAAAGAGTTTCATGGCTCCGGCTGCGGAAGGCCTGTTGCTTCAGGAGCAAAAATCGGAAAATATATCTGGAAAGGCGGCATCCAAACCGGATGAACCGCCTTTTTGAAGTAAGAATACAAAGAATTCAAAGAAGGGAAACCAAAATATGTACGAAGAAAAAATGAGCATCCGGGAGACGGATCGGGCAATCAAACTGGTAAAAGATCGATTTGAGGAGGAATTATCCCGTCAGCTGAATCTTGAACGGGTGACGGCTCCGTTGTTTGTGCGGGGAGAAAGCGGTCTGAACGACAATCTGAACGGCACAGAGCGGCCGGTGGAATTCGATATTCCGTTTGCAGGAGAGGAGCATGTGCAGATCGTTCATTCCCTTGCCAAATGGAAAAGAATGGCTTTGGCCAAGTATGGTTTTGCGCCGGGAGAAGGGCTGTATACCGATATGAATGCGATCCGCAGAGACGAACAGCCCGATTGCCTGCACTCGGTTTATGTGGATCAGTGGGACTGGGAAAAGGTCATCACAGCAGAAGATCGAACCATCAGCTACTTGGAAAAGGTGGCAGCCGGAGTGTTCAATGCACTGAATCATACCAAAAACTATATCAACGGACTTTACAACCTGAAGGGCGAAATCAAAAGAGACTTCACCACTGTTTCCAGCGAGGAACTGTTGCAGGCCTATCCCAATATGAGCGTAAAAGAACGGGAAAACGCCATTTGCAGAGAGTGTGGCTCGGTTTTGCTGACCCAGATCGGCGGAAAACTCTCCAACGGACAACCGCACGACGGCCGGGCACCGGACTATGACGACTGGGCACTGAATGGCGATGTTTTGGTGTGGTATGAGCCGCTTCACCGTGCCGTGGAGCTTTCTTCTATGGGTATCCGGGTGAATAAGGAGTCTTTGCAAAGACAGCTCCGCCTTGCAGGATGCCCGGAAAGAGAAAATCTGCCCTTCCATAAGGCTCTGCTTCAGGGCGAACTGCCTCTCACCGTTGGCGGAGGCATCGGGCAGTCCAGAATCTGTATGGTGATCTTGGAAAAGGTGCATGTGGGGCAGGTCCAGTCCTCCCTCTGGAGCGAGGAGGAACGCCGGAAATGCGCCGCAGAGGGCATCCGGTTGCTTTGAGAAAGTGAAACTCTAAAACCAAGCCGGGACACCCCTTCAGGGTGTCCCACTCCGCAACCCGGTTCTCTTTGAAGGGCTCCTGCCCTGCACCCTGTTTTTATACTTTTCGCAGGGCCCCCGCCCTGCAACCCGGCGACCCCTTTTGAAAAAGGGGTCGATCCGAAAACTTTT
>ERZ857757.528-NODE-528-length-38699-cov-7.776912_pt1 | contig 38699 bp, 33 predicted proteins | sample MGYA00519764_ERZ857757 | MGnify/ENA primary metagenome ERZ857757 (study PRJEB31778, sample SAMEA3449359) | human gut metagenome | biome: human gut; feature: human-associated habitat; material: faeces | place: United Kingdom | collected 2010/2012 ...
TGGCATGTGGCGCGAGCGTACGAATCTGTTTCCGTGTCGTAAAACGCAGTTTTGCAACACGCGCAGCGGCACAGAATATCTGTGCCACCATGCGTCGGAATATAAAGTTTAACAACCTTTTTAAGTGGTTAGACGACCAGAGCAAGCCGCCTTGCCCCGACATGTTATTTGTAAAGCACTCCACCTGCCGCGACGCAGTCTTTTCCGCTGTTTTTGCCCACATACAGTTGTCTGTCCGCCTTGGTTATAATGGAGAGATCCTTTAATTCTTCATTTGTTCCGCTTGCCACTCCAAAAGATGCCGTCACAATGCTTTTGTCCGGCATATCGTCCCTCGAAATAGCGGCCGCGCGCACCGCATACATAAGCTCGCTAGCAAGAAGCCGGGCAGATTCTTCGGTGTCGTTCGGCAGAATAATAACAAATTCTTCGCCGCCAAAACGGAAAAGATACGTATCTGTTTTTTCGAGAACCCGGACAACGTTTCCCGAAATGCGTTTCAGCGCCTCATCGCCTTTTATGTGGGAATAATGATCGTTGTACGATTTGAAATTATCAATGTCATAAATGATAACACTGACTCTTTCCGGTTTCATTTTGTTGGCAATAAAAGTGCAATATGTTTCCATTGCCTTTCTATTCAGCGCACCGGTCATCATATCGTTGTAAGCAATCTTGATAAAAGAATTGCTCACCTCTTTCACATATCTTTCATTGGCTGACTGCCGCAAAAAGACCGAACGAATGGCAAGAAAACCGGCAACGATCGAAAAACGTAATAAAAAATGCTTGAACAGATTATAATTGTCCGCATACGGCAGTCTGGCAGGCAGCCACCAACTGACAGAAATTAAAAAGCATATGAGTGTGGTATCAGATAACCGGTATGTCGGCGCAATCATGATAACAAAAAGATAGCACATTGAAATCGAAAGACCGATCTTATGATAGTTGCAGGAAACCATAAAAATTGTCACACTGGCAATAATCATGATATAGAAGGCAAGCAGCACAAATCTTGACAGCTCAGACCCGTAGTTTTTATAAAACACCAAGAATAAGAGCATGGCAAGACAGGAACCCACCATCATATAAAGCGGTATCATATCAATGGTTATCATGGTATTGCAAACAATGTTTTTGACAAGATATAAGCCGTTTGTCAACAAAAACAGAATGGTAGCGAAAAATACAATGGAAAGGCTTTGCCTCATGAAAATACCTTGTTCGGAGGGCACTTCATCCACCCTTGTTCCAAGAACATTCCGACAAAAACTCTTAAAGCGCGTCGCAGCCATGTCCGGCATTAAGCAGAGTACATCGCTTTCTATGCCGAATTGGTCTTCCTGTTTCTTCATAATATCCTCCCATGTAAAGACGATAAGACGCTCCGCGTGATATTATTCGCCAAGCAGTTTTTCAAGCGTAAGAGAAATGCCAAATTCCCCGCGAATCGCATCGATCTCTTCCTCCGCATGCGCCGCCTTGAAACGGTCGGCTGACGGCTTTTTCCGTGTCGCGCGGATAAGCATATTCTTCGGCGAATTCTCGAAATCCACAAATTCCACCACGTCCACCGCATAACCGTTTTTCTCCAAAAGCTTGGCACGCAGTGCGTCGGTCGCAAGCGCCGAAAAACGCTCTTTGATCAGACCGTAATCCGTAAAAATCGGGAAGTTCTTTGTATGGATCATGGCGTTTGCCTCTTTTTGACAGCAGGGAACGGAAAAAATGTATTTCGCGCCGTTTCTTACGGCAAACGCCAACGCATAATCGGTCGCCACATCGCAGGCATGCAGCGTGATGACCATATCCACCGGTCGTTCCGGCTTATAATCCTTGACGTCCATGCACAGAAATTCAAGGCCGGTATAGCCGTATTTTTGGGCAAGCGACGTACAGTTTTCCATAACCTCGCGTTTGAGATCCAATCCCGTGATATAGGCTTTTTTATGCAAAATCTCCGTGATGTAATAGTATACCACAAACGTCAGATACGATTTCCCACAGCCGAAATCCACTAAATGGAGTTCTTCTTTTTTCTCGTTTTTCAATACATCATCCAATAACTCCGTAAAACGGCAGATCTGACGGAATTTATCGAACCGAGCGCGCAGGATCTTCCCGTCTGCACCGGCAACCCCTAATTCATAAAACACCGGCGGCAGATTTTCCGCGTCAATGATGTAATGCTTTTTCCGGTCATGAGAACTCACTTGTTCGAGCGCAGAAGTGTTTTTGGTGCGGTTGGTGAGAAGTTTTCCCTTTTTGGAAAGTCTGGCGTCGTAAAAATACTTTTCCGTCACAAAATGCGCCTGCTTATACTGTTCCGGAAACAGTGCGTTCAATCTCGCATATAGTTCCGATGCCGGAAAATTCTCGTGAAACGCCTGTTTTTCGGTGAAATGCTCAGTCTGAAAGCCGTCGTTCAAACGCCGTATCACGGATTTTTTATAAACGCTGCTCTCAGTCGGTGCGGACAAAACGATTTTCTCCACACATAATTCCGCCATGTCCCGTAAAAAACTCTCGGTTTCGGTCATACCCGACGCCTCTCTTTCCCTAAAAACGGCTTAGTCTGTCAACTTATCAAGCACGGCTTTGAAAGCATGATTGGCCGTAAGCGTGCGGATATACGCGCGGTCGCTGCCCTTGTGGCCGCCAAGCATAAGCTGTTGCACATCCGCGCCCCCGTCGAACGCCACGCCCATATAGACAAGTCCCACCGGTTTTTCGGGCGTTCCGCCGGTAGGCCCGGCAATGCCGGTCACGGCCACGGCAAAGTCCGCGCCGGAAACATTTTTGGCGCCGACTGCCATTTCGCGTGCGGTTTCGGGGCTGACTGCGCCATGCTTTTCAAGCGTTTCGGGCGATACGCCGAGAAGCTTGATCTTTGCCTCGTTGGCATACGTTACAAAGCCGAATCCGAACACTTCGCTTGCGCCGGGCACATCGGTAAACCGTTTGGAAATCAGCCCTCCGGTACACGATTCGGCAAAAGATACGGTTTTATGCGCCGCTTTTAATTTTTCCGCAAGCACGCTTTCCAATGACGGCACATCTACGCCATACACAGCGTTTCCCAGCGTTTCACGGATCTTTTCGACAACCGGCGCGATGAGTTTCCCTGCCTTTTCGGCATTTTCGGCGCGTGCCGATACCCGTAAGCGCACTTCCCCTTCGCCGATATAGGGGGCTATTGTCGGGTTTTCCGAGGTTTTCATCAGCTCCGCGAGAGCGCTCTCCACCGAAGATTCGCCCATTCCGAAAATATGGACATTGGAGGAAACCAACACATGGTCGCTGTGAACGGAAAGATACGGCAGAACTTCATTTTCAAACATCGGCCGCATTTCGTTCGGCGGTCCCGGCATAAGAATAAGCGTCTTTTTCCCGTCCGAAACGGCAAGTCCGTCAGCCGTGCCAAAGCGGTTTTCAAAAATATGCGCTCCCTCCGGAATCAGTGCCTGCTTGCGGTTGTTGTCGGTCATAACCCGGCCGCGTGCGGCAAAATACGCCTTTAAGCGTTCGAGAATTTCGGCATGCTCCACAAGCGGCAGACCGAAAAGCTCTGCCGCCACTTCTTTGGTAATATCATCATATGTCGGCCCCAAGCCGCCGGTAATAAAAACAAGGTCGCTCCGGGAAAGGGCAAGCCGCATGCATTCAGTCATGCGTGCGCGATTGTCGCCGCAGACCGTATGATAATAGACATTGAACCCTGCTTCGGACAGGTGTTTTCCGAGATAGGCCGCATTGGTGTTGACAATGTCGCCGATTAGCACTTCTGTGCCGATACATAAGATTTCAGCATTCATGCTTTATCCAATTCCACCCTTTCCATTTTTTCAAAAGCGCGGTCGCAAAGTCCCTCTACGTCAAGCTTTGCCTCTTCTTTCAGCACCTTTTCCAAAATCGGGCTTGTAACCGGATGCCGCGGTGTAAAGACCGTACAGCAATCCTCAAACGGTTCGATGGAAATGTCAAACGTACCGATCTTCCGCGCTGTCTGAATGATTTCTTCTTTATCGAGCGCAATGAGCGGCCGGAGAACCGGCATGGTCTGAACGGCGTTTCCGGTCACGGCAAGCGCCGGCATGGTCTGGCTTGCTACCTGACCGAGACTTTCGCCGGTGATAAGAGCTTCGGCTTCAAAGCTTTGTGCCGCACGTTCGGCAAGCCGCATCATAAAGCGCCGCAAAAGCAGCGTGAAATAGTCCTCACGGCAGTTTTTCTTGATGGTTTCCTGAATTTCGGTCAAGGAGATCACATGCATCCGGATTTCTCCGCAGGTATCCTCCATAGCGCACGCAAGGTCCACCACTTTCTGACGGGCGCGTTCGCTGGTATACGGAAAACTGTCAAAGTGTAGCGCTTCCAGTCTTACGCCGCGCTTGGCGCACATATAACCGGCTACCGGGCTATCGATACCGCCCGACAGCAAAAGCACCGCTTTTCCGGCGCTTCCGGCCGGCATGCCACCGGCGCCCTGCATGAAACCGGCGTGTACATACGCGGCAAAATCGCGGATCTCCACACGCACGTCAAGCTCCGGTTTGTTGACATCGACCGTTAAGTCGGGATTGGCTTCCAGAATTTTTGCGCCGCACAGCGCCGCAAGTTCGGGCGAAGTCAGCGGAAAACGCTTATCCGAACGCTTGCCGGTCACTTTAAAGGTCTTGGCCGCGCCTTTGACCCGTTTCACATAGTCCCCCACAAAAGAGAGAATCGTATCGGTGTCTTTGGGGAGTTCTTCCGCAATGCAGACCGACACCACGCCGAAAATTTTGGCGCAGGATTCTGCCGTCGCTTCAAGATTCATCCGCGCCGCGTCGTCAAGCGGCGTTATGTACATGGTGGATTGGGCGGCGCAAAGGCTGTAATTTCCGCACTTTTTGAGGCGTTTGGCCGCGTCTCTCTCCAACATTTTTTCAAAGTGGCGGCGATTTAATCCCTTTAAGACCACTTCGCCGTATTTTAACAGAATAACTTGCTTTTTCTCCATGAATGTATCTCCGTTTTTGTATAATTTTAATCGTTTTCGTCCGATTCGCCGTTCCGTTCGGACTCATCCGATCCCTCCGACGCATAATAGGCGGCGCGTTTCTTGGCTCCGGCAATTGCTTGGTTGACGCGGGCGGCAAACGCCTCATCCGGCTCAAATTTCAAGCGTGCAATTTTTCCGTTGAAATTGAAAAAATAGAAGGCATAATCCTCACAGAAGATATTTTTGCAAAAATTTAAGGAAATCGTGTTCTTCGGCAAGGACGCGACATTCTTTTGGACATATTCCGCACCTAAAACGCCGGTCATCGACTCCTCCAAGCTCATGGAGCACACCGTAAGGCTCTTTTTGCCGGTAACCTTATGGATTTTTAAATCATTATCTGTCACTTCGTACACATAATCGCATTGGACAAATTTCATATAGACCTGCAAAGCAATGACGGCAAGGGCAAGCCCGGTGATCTGATAGAGAACAGGCGCCGCCATAAACGAAGAAAAGAAAAAGCAAAACACAGAAAATACAGCGGAAACAAGCGATAACACCGCCGCTTTCCGGTTAGTTTTCGGGGGACGGTAAGTCATGGTAATTTCTCCTTTCGGTTTCACATCAGGACAGATACCGATGTTCAAAGGTACATCTCTCAGGTGTAAGCGTGATATATCCATATGAGCCGGGTTTTCCGTCGCGCGGTTCGGAAAGACTGCCGGGATTGAAGAAAGTCATACCGTTTTTCTCATAGTATGCCCCCACATGGGTATGTCCGTAAAGCGCGATATCCGCACCGGCCTTTCGGGCTTCAAAGCCTAAAACCGTGTCGCTTATGCGGATGTTGTACCGGTGTCCGTGCGTGAAAAAGAGCTTATGCCCGTCAAGCGACACCGTGTCGCTTATCGGATAATTCTGGCTGACAAATAAGTCGCAGTTACCGCATACGCCGAGAAAGGCCACTTGCGGAAAATCGTCGCGGATCGCGGCAAGGTCTGTATAGTTGTCGCCCAAATGGATGACCAAATCGACTTTTCCGACATTTTGCCGGATAATGTTCGCCATGGGTTCGGTTTTGCGATGTGTGTCCGAAAAAACAAGCAGTTTCATAGTCGTAGTTTCTTTCTTACGGAAATGTGATCCGGTTTTGCCGCAAAACGCGAAAAAAATCCGGAAAGTCCGGTTCATCCGGTGACATTTTTCAAAATGGCGGCATATACTGTACAAAACGGCAAATACGGAATTTGGCCGTCTTATCTTACTTTTAAAGGAGTTTTTTTATGCTTGACAATATGCAGTTAAAAAAGCTGTTATCCCTTTCCGACGAAGAATTGCGGCAAAAAGTCAGTTCCGCCGCCGTCGCCGCCGGAGCGGACACAAGAAGCGTCCAAGCCGCGCTTTCCGACGTTACACGGCTTCGCGGAATGCTTTACGCCCTGAACGCCGACCAGATAAACGCCATGCTTTCCAAAATCGGCCCGGAGACCGCGTCGGAAATTGCAAAACGCATTGAGGGCGATTAAGCCGAAAAGGAGAAAGCCGTATGTCCGATGTATCAAGCGATAAAATCAAAGAACTGTTAAGCGACCCAAACAACCTCGAAAAAATTGCAGCTCTTGTCGGCAGTATGAGCGGCGGCGGTCTTTCGGGACTTCTTGCCGGAACGGTTCAGACTCCGCCATCCGCGCAGAATTCCTCTGTCGAACCGGAGGCAACCTCTGCCGGGGCTCTTCCGGAATCGGTTTCCGATCCTCCCCCTGTCGGCGATGACAGCAAAGCCGTTTTTTCGCCTTTGTCCGGCGTACCGCCAGTTGCGCCGTCCGCGCTTTTTTCCGGCGCATCCGGCGACAAACGCATCGCGCTTCTCAAAGCCATAAAGCCCTATGTCAGCGACGCTAAAAAGGAACGTGTGGACGGACTTGTACGCGCTATCAGCGTCGCCGGTCTGCTAAACAACTATAAAAACGGTCTTTTCGGATAACCGAACGAAACCGACCGGAAAGGAAGCCTTAGTATGTACGCAAGGGAATATCCGCAAAATAAAAGCGGCACGGTGCGCGCCTTTGAGGACGCTTTCGCCAAGGAAGAATTTCTTCGCCGGAGCGCGGAAATCGCGACTTCCGGCTGCACCGGAAAAGTGTTGCCGTCCGAACGTCCGAACGGGTCTGCCTGTGGGCAATCTGCGCCGCCCGTCATCTCTGACTGCGCCCCCGAAACTGCACCGCCGTGCGATTCCGATGAAAAGAAGCCGTCCAAGAAAGAATGTCCGCTGCAAAAGCTATTTGGCTTTTCCGATGGCGGCGACGTGCTTTTACTGCTTCTCATCGTGTTCTTTTTGACCGATTCAGACAGCGAAAACGACCGGCTGATTCCAATCTTGCTTGCCGTTTTACTGTTTCTTTAAAAACGGATAGACACATATTGCAAGCTTTTACGGTATGCCGTTACTTATGTTTACTCTGAATCGCCGAACAGAGTATTTCGGATATCCTCCGGCAAAAGCTCGGTAAAACCCTCCGGAATTTCAAAATCCGGCGAGAAATGTGCGGCTAAATGATTGGTCGAAAGCGTGTAAATCAAGCGGCCGTTTTCATAGCATTGAGCTTCGGTCACAATGCCGAAATCCAAGTTTAACTTGTAGGTCTGCGTCTGCGTATACGTGCCGTTTTGCGAAGTAAAAGTGATAAGCATGAGCGTGCCCTCATCCCCCGAAACCAGAGAATAGGTATACCCGTCGTCTCCTGCTGTTTTTAAGAAATCCTCATGCGTTAAAATCGCACCGATCTCGCCGGCAAAATCAAAATCGCCGGTCGGATATGTGTTTGTATGCACAGCCGTTCCTTTAAGCATGCTGATTTTTGTCGTGCCGTTTTTTTCAAAAATCTGCTTATAGGCGCCTGCGCCCGACGATACATAATACGCAAGCCGTGCGTCTTGACTCATGAACAGCACCGCACGCCGGGAGGAGCCGATACCGCCGGAATAAACGGTATATTCCAGGTCATGCGCATACGATTCGCGCGGCGTAAGAGCCGCCAACATGGTTCGCACGCTTTCCGGCGTCATTTCGGCTTTTAAGACAGTGAAACCGTCGTCGGGCTCACTGTCTTTTAAAATATCGGAAAGTCCGTTATCCGTCCAGTTGGAGGGAGCATTCGGGTCTTTCCCGAAAAGGAAAAATGCAGGAAGGTCAATCAAGCCGATCTTGGCAAGTCCCCACAGCATGAAAAGCAAAACCGCCGCTACCAGCAAAACGTTAAATGTCGAAAAAACAACGTTTTTAACTTTTTCTTTCATGCGTGTCCCTCCCCTTTGGTCATTTCAAACGGTTTTATGCCTTTTTATCCGTGCCGCCTGGTGCGTCGGGCGTATCGCGCTCGATCTGCTCCTCCTGGCTTTCGGAAATATCCTTGCGTTCAAACGAAAAGTTGAGATTGCCGTACAAAATCGCAATGGCGGCCGCCGCCACGATCAAGGCCTTGACCGTCCAGCCGAACGAGAACAAGATGGCTGAAATACCAAGCATTCCGCTGACGGCATACAGAATCATGACCGCATGTTTCTGATCGAAGCCTTTGTCAATCAGTTTGTGGTGCAGGTGTCCTCTGTCCGCATGGAACGGGCTTTTTCCGGTCAGAATGCGGCGTAAAAATGCAAACGTCGTATCCGCAAGCGGCAGTGCGAAAATGAGAATCGGCACCCAGAACGACACCATGCCGTTGAGCTTGAAGCATCCCTGAATTGAAAGCACGCCGAGCGTATAGCCCAAGAAAAGCGCGCCGGTATCGCCCATGAAAATACGCGCCGGATTGAAATTGAACGGCAGAAAGCCCATGCAGGCACCCACCAAAATTGCAATCATGCAGATGACGTTGATGTCGGTATCGGTGCGAAGCAGGGTAAATAACAGCGTTGCTGCGGAAATAGTGGAAACCCCGCAGGAAAGGCCGTCAAGACCGTCGATTAAGTTAACGGCATTGGTGATAGCCGTAATCCAGAATACGGTAACGACCGGTGCAAACATGCCGAATTCGATATCATACCCGAACAGATTGATCTGTTCAAACACAATGCCGCCGCATACGGCAATGATGGAGGCTGCAACCTGCATAAACAGCTTGGCAAATGGATTCATATCGTATTTATCGTCAATGATGCCGGTGATGACGATAATTAAGTTGCCCATCAGCATCGCGGCTGTCTGTAATGTCGGTTTGCAGAAAATAAGCACCGTCACCGTAAAGGCGAGAAAAATCGCCACGCCGCCCATGAGCGGCATTTCTTTTTTGTGCATGCGGCGGTTATCTTTTGGGATATCCGTCACGCCGAATTTGAACGCCATGGTCCGTACCACGGGCGTTGAAGTAACCGAAATGAAAAATGCGCAGATAAACGCCAAAACAATGCCGTAGACCGTGTTGAACACGGAGCCGTACATTTCAAACATGGGTCAAAGTTCCTTTCTTTTGTCTGCCTTGTCAAAAAACGCAATACATATACTTATTTTGTCTGGTAGAAACCGACCTTTTTATATACTTTGCGAAGCGTCTTGGCGGCAAAATAGGACGCTTTTTCTGCGCCTTCTTTCATAAGCCCTTCTAAATAGGCCTTGTCTCCTACAAGACGCGCATACTCATTCCGCACATTTTCCAAGCCGTCCGCACAGGTCTCTCCGACCGCCGCCTTGAAATCGCCGTAGCCTTTTCCGTCAAATTCGCGCTCGATCTCTTCAAACGCTTTTCCGGTAAAGACCGAATAAATGCTCATCAAGTTGTTGATTCCGTCCTTGCCGGGCGCATATTTGACAACGCTGTCGGAATCGGTCACAGCACGCTTAATCTTGCGGATAGTATCGTCGCGGCTCTCAATAATGGCTACATAGGATGCCGGATTCGGATCGGATTTGCTCATTTTCTTGGTCGGGTCGGTTAAGGAGTTGATCTTCATACCGGTCTTGGGAATATACGCTTCGGGAAGCGTAAACACATCGCCGTAAATGCCGTTAAAACGTCCGGCAATGTCGCGCGTGATTTCCACATGCTGCTTCTGATCTGCCCCTACCGGAACAAGGTCGGTCTGATACAACAGAATATCCGCCGCCATGAGAACCGGATAGGTGAAAAGGCCGGCATTGATATTATCGGCATGTTTCTGGGATTTATCCTTAAACTGCGTCATGCGCGACAGCTCGCCGAAGCCCGTGTAACAGCCGAGAATCCAAGCAAGCTCCGCATGCGCCGGAACATGGCTTTGGACAAACAGAATGCTCTTGTTCGGGTCAATGCCGCAGGCGATATACAGCGCAAGCCCCTCCATGGTACGCCGTCTTAAATCGGCAGGAACCTGTCTTACCGTGATAGCATGCAGATCCATCATGCAGTACATGCAGTCATAGTTTTCCTGCAAGCCGACCCAATTGCGGATAGCGCCGATGTAGTTGCCGAGCGTCAGAATGCCGCTGGGCTGTACGCCGGAAAAAATGCGTTTCTTCATAACCGGCGCTTCGGCCGTGTTTTTTATTTCTTCTGCCATTGTCTTTTCCTCTCAATCTCTGGTTTTCCTATATTAAAGTCCCATATCTTTCATTACTCCGGCAAGGGCATTGACCCCGGCGCAAATCTGCTCGGTCGTCGGCATGGAATAATTCATGCGGAACGAGTAGCACGCCTTATCCGGCTCAGGCAGAAATGTCGAACCCGGTACGACCGCCACTTTGGCCGCCATCGTACGCGCCAGAAAGTCTTTCATGTCCGTGCTCTCCGGCAAAGTCACCCACAAGAACAAACCGCCCTCCGGACGGGTATACTGTACGGATTTCGGGAAAGTCTTGTCCATCGCGTCAAGCATAACGGCACAGTTTTCGCCGTATAATTTGTTGATCGAGCGGATATGGTCGTCAAGACCGTATGTCTCGATGAATTTGGAACAAAGCATCTGGAAGAACAGATTGGTGTGGACATCATTGGTCTGTTTGACCACTACAATCTTGCCGACCAACTCCTCATGACCGCAAAGGAAGCCGACGCGCATACCGGCGGACAAAACCTTGGAAAACGAGCCGCAGTACAGCACGACACCCTCGTCGTCCATGCTCTTGATGGTCGGAATATCCGTTCCGGCAAAACGAAGTTCGCCATAGGGGTTATCCTCCAAAATCACCACGCCATACTTTTTGGCAAGCGCCAAAACCGCTTTTCTTTTTTCAAGCGACATCGTGATACCGGCCGGATTCTGAAACGTCGGAATCAAATAGATCAGTTTGACTTTTTTGTCCGTCTTTAATATGTTTTCCAATTCATCCGGGTCGATACCGTCCGTACCGACATCAAGTCCCTTTAAATTGACGCCGTATGAGCGGAATGCATTGAGCGCCCCGATAAAGCTCGGATTTTCGCAAATGACCGTATCGCCCTCGTTACATAACACCTTGCAGGCAAGGTCGATGCCCTGCTGACCGCCCGAAGTGATGACCGTGGTGTCGTAATCGCGTCCGATGCCGAACTTGGTGTTCAAGCGCGCAGCAACCTGCTTTCTTAACGGCGCATAACCCTCGGTAATGCCGTATTGGAGGGATTTTGCGGATTCCGTTTCAAAAATCTCGTTGGCTAACTTTTGCAGCTTGTCCACCGGGAACGACAGCGGCGAGGGATTTCCGGCCGCAAACGAAATAACGCTCGGATCGGTAAGCGACTTGAAAATCTCGCGAATAGCGGAGGGTTTCAGATCCTTTACTTTATTGGAAAACTCAAATGTCATAAAAAACAGTCCTTTCTGACCGGTTTTGAAGGCTTGCGCGGCCTTTTGTTTCGCCGCACAGGCGTACAAATGCATATAGTAACACATTTTGATTCTTATTTATAGAATTATACCACACTTTCCCTTGTTTAGCAAGAGTTATTTATGAAAAAGTAGCGTTAAAAGAGAGTACGGCTTTTCTGAAAAGAAAGCTTGACAAATAATTTTATATGTCATTTGGCGACATTTGCTTTGAACCGATATTATTCCCAACACGCAGAAAAGGAGCAACCGCAAAACGGTTGCTCCTTTTTACTTATCGTATCTTTTTTATCGTACCGAAAAAGCTTATGCGTTTAAGCCTAAGATCGTATCGATATAATCCTTATTTTCTGCATATGCGTCGCCGCCTGCGTCATGGATGCTCTGTGCGATTTCTTTAATGGAACGGGTCACAGACGAACCGTAAACGGTGAATGCGTTGCCGTTGATCGAATACTTCGCATAAGTACGTGCCACAAGCTTGGTCGCATAATGTTCAGCCGGAATGTTGGTGCAAACGGCGGTGAACATAATGTTCTCGCCATCGTTGTCGTACTGACGGTCAATGCCGTTCTTCTTGTCGTAAGCGGCACCGTATACATACAGCGGCTTATTTTCGCCCAAAGCTTTGAAACCGAACGTAAGCTCTTTCGTGCCGAGAACATCTTCACGTGCAACGATGAAGCCGTATTCATCCACAAAATCTCTGGTGGTATTGGAAATCGAAGAGAAGAAGCGGATACCGTTTACCTTGTCTGCACCGCTGCGGATACTGACATTGGTATCATCTGCGTTCGGATAAGCCGGTGTCTCTTCCCAAACGGCATAGACGGTCGTGTCGCCTTTGAGATCGATAGACGTAACAACATCTTTTCTCGTTGCATCCGGCGTCAGTGCCCAACCAACGAACGTAAGATCCTGCACTTCGGGACGATCGCCCTTGAGGAGATAGCCCGTACCGCCGCCGCGGCCGGTATCCGGAGCAACTTCGTGCTGCACACAACCCAGTTCTACAAAATCAGAATCAACGTTGGTGTCATAGGTAACGGTGAACACGCCGTCACGGTAAACACGAACATAGTCAATGTAGGTGTCACCGGCAAAGTTTACTGTGTTGGGGTCGATAGCAAAGCCGTAAAGCTTGCCGTTGTCGCCGCCCGTCCAAGGAGCGCTGTTGTTCTTGGCAAGACCTTGGTCAACTTCATAAACATGATACTGGTTGTCGTAGATCATGTTGTGAACGCCCTGGTTGCCGATATACATAAGGCCATTCTTGCCGCCAAAATAGGTATCTTTGCCGTAGTAGGTGAAGAACGTTGCGGTCGTCACGTCGGTTCTTTCTTCAAGCACGGCATCAGCAAGGTTATCCGGCGTAACATTATTCGTCATCTTAGTGCTCGAACCGATCTTGTAGCAATACTGGAAAATGTTGTATTCGCTTGCATCAAAACCGGATTGCATTCTGAAATGGACGCGCGCGTCGCTCAACCATGCTTTCCGACCTTTATCATAAGTGCTTGCATACTGGCGGAGGTGGATAACGTTTCTGCCTTCGTCCTCAATATTTTCCTGATAAGCCAGTTTGCCCGTCCCATCGGCCGGCAAACCGCCTTCATAAGCAAAGCCCATAGCCGGTTTGGTGAGATCCTGGCAGAACGCAGTGAGCGTCAGACCCTCGACATCACCACGGTTTTCCGGTTTAACCACATCGCCGGCATAGAAGAACTTGCCGTTCGGAGCGATCCAGCAGATGAAGTTGTCAAGCTTGAAACCAAGTTTGGCCGGGTCAGGAATGGTGTAAGAGGTTTCAAAGTCCGGGGATTCTTCCACACTGGTCTTACCGTCGGTAAAGGTGATAGGGCCGGTAACTTTATCTAACGGATAAAGAACAATATCTTTGTTTGCCAAAGTAACTTTTTCAATCTGGTCGCCGCCCTTGGTGAGCGAGTAAGCAACTGCACCGGAGACAATCGAAATATCCGGCGTGAATTCAGTCAAGAAGTTATTGTTGCTGTCGAGAAGAATATAGTCTGTCTTGGCAACCGTGTCGTCAAAGTTCATGTAGGTGACTTTGTAGTACGGAATGACCGTGAAATTGTCTACATAAATGTTAACATTGGAATTGCCTAATTCAAGACCAAGATGATTCAGCTCGGGATGCTTGGTTTTCGATTCGCTGAGTGCGCTGTTGACTAAAATATGCTTCCACTCGGAAGTCTTCGCATAACCGGCGCCGCCCATGTCCTTGAAAATATCCGTAGCCTGTGTACCGTTAATCATGAGCCAATGGCAATCAAAGTTACCATAATAGTCATAGCTGATATAAAGAGGTCTTTCGGTAGAAATCGGATGACCCTTAAATTCCTTTATCCAGAAAGACGGATATCCGCCTTTAGATGCCAGTTTCAGAATTTTTTGAGAATAGTTGATGCCGCTCTGGTTTTTGTTGTCATCCACAACAGCACCGGAAAGAATGGCATTGACCGTATCCTGATCCATATTTTCAAACGTAAGCGGACCTGCCGTACCGGTTAAAATGTTGTGACCCGGACGCCAGTTGACCGAACCGAGAATCAGGATTTCGATATCAGCAGAAGACTTTTCATCCGAAACAAGCGTTGCAGTAAGTTTGACCGCGCCGCTTTCCGAGGCAGCCGTAATGACTGCTGTGGTATCGGTGGTAACAACCGTCGCGCCGGTAAAGCCGACGTCATACTTCCAAGTTACCGGTTCTTTTGCCGTAACGGTGGCAACACCGCCGTCGATCTTGATAGCAAAAGCGTCGGTCGTGAGAACTTCGATTTCTTCAATTACCGGATAGAATGTGAGGTCTTCGCCGGCAAGTGCAACTTTATCAACCGGCGTTGCAGAGTCTTTCGTCAAAGCCCATCCGAGCGGCTTGAAGATCTTACCGTCTTGGGTATACGTCGAAAGGTATTTCATGCCCGGAGCATACTCCGTAGCAAGGTTTTCCGGTTTCCATTCTACGCCGTCTTCAAAGAGGAAGTCTTCCGTCTTGACCGTGCCGTCGGGCATGACAAACGTAATTTTATACATCGGATAGAATCCGTAGTTATCGATGTAATAATTGTACGGAACAGTCGGCGTGGACTGGTCATTAACGGCCGGAACATTGGAAGCTTTGGACTGAAAATCAATAATATCCGCTGTCGGAACCTGCGTATGAGAAAAATGTCTCCATTTGTTGGCAACATCCCCTACGCCCAGATTCCAATGCTGCGTTACGATTTCTCCGCCTTTATTCGGACCTTTAAAGAAATTCGTAAAGCAAGCCCAAGCCGTTATTGCGCCTTTCATGTTATAGTATTCATCGAATACGATCCAGTATCTTCTTGTGCCGTCAAACTTCTCTTTGATCTGATAGCCGGACCAATGGCTGACGCCGGCATCGCGATGGAACTGCAGCATGTTGCCGTAAACTCCGTCAGGGTCGATCGGCGTTGTGTCGTCTACAAGGCTTACTGCGTCTTTGACGATCGTCTTGGAGACAAAGTTTTTGTTCGCAATGGAGAAAATATCCGCATCCGATTCATTATCGAATGTCAGATAATCGGTTGTGCCGGTAAAAATATTTTTACCGATCGCTCTGTCTGCGGTAAGAGCCGCGCTGTCGGTTTCGCTTTGTACTTCTTCCGGAAGGTTCTCAACAGATTCTACCGTTTCAAAGCTGAACGCTCCTGCCGGAAACGCCATGGTGATGAGCATGGTAAGGGTAAGTAAAAGCGCAAGTGTTTTTTTCATATGTACTCTCCTTTTGTATTTTATTTGGTAACAATACCCTTATAATTATCATAATACACGTTTGTTACCAAATCATGAATATGCGTATATTTCGGCATTTTGACAAGAAAGTTTGTGCATATTTCACAAACAATCTTTTCTAAATAGGGGAAAATGCTGTTTTCTCACACCAAATTCGACAGAAATCGTGCTGTCTTTTTCGCACAAAAAAGCCGCCGCAAAAAATTGCGGCGGCTCTATCTTATTCCGGCGATACTTCGTCGGATAAAGTCAGAACGAAGAGGTTAAACTAACAGAAAGTTAGCCGTTGGTCTTCATAGCGTTTTCAGCGTTCATGATCATCTTCTTGACCATCTGACCGCCGACAGAACCTGCCTGCTTTGCGGTAAGGTCGCCGTTATAGCCCTGTTTGAGGGTTACGCCGACTTCGCTTGCAGCTTCCATCTTAAACTTATCCATGGCTTCCTTTGCTTCGGGAACTAATTTCTTGTTATTCATGATTTTTAATCTCCTTGATTTTGTTTTTGAAACCGTAAATCGGTTTTCTTTGTAAGCTCGCGTAAAACTTGTTTACCGGCTTTACGCTCATAGTATTTGCACGGCTCATTTTGATATACTGTAAACTTTTGGAAAGGAAATTGAAAAGTATACAGCAAAGGACACAGAGATAAATCTCTGCGTCCTTTTGTCCATAAAAGATTCTGATAAAGCAGATTTAACCGGCTTCATACTCGGTTGAGCACAGCTCCGTCATATTGCTGTCATACAGCGTCGCTTTAACGATACCGCTCGGCGTAAAGGATTTCGGCGTAATAATGCGGTATTCGCCCTCTCCGTTGCTGATAAGGCTCATTTTTCCCGTGCTGACTACTTCACCATTTTCGATGGCTTCATAAACGACTGTGTAGGTCGCCTCTTCAAGAACGGTAACATACACGCTGCCGTCTTTATACGTGATTCCGTATTCCAGTTTTTCCGGCGGCAGAAGCGGCTTCAAAACGCGTATTTCGCCGTATTCCGACACATACCGCACCCAGCCTTGCCGTGTGGTGGTTGACGGAACCTCCGCTTTTCTTGTCCAGACCGATGTATCCAAAGCATTCGGAAGAACCACTTCCTCTTTGACTTCCGGATAGCCGTCAAGAACACGTTCCGCTATGCCTTCTTCGGTTTCGGTCGGCGCTTTGGTAATCACCCACGGATTCCACCAATGCGCATACAAGGTCGCATCGTCGCCCTTGATTTCGTCAAGCGATTCCACCTTGACGCCGCCGTCCTTTTCAGTATACCAGCCGCCAAAGGTAAGGCCTTGACGCGAAAGCGTTTGGAACGGCTCATCGCCGATACGCCAATAGGCGTTGAGATAATAGCAGCCTGTCGTTTTGCCGCCGTCATAGTTCGGATCAAAGGTCACATGACGCTTTTCGGTGCTTGTGGGAAGTTCGACCTTTGCCTTAACGCCAAAGCCCCATGGCATCGAATATTCGGTGTCATAATACTGTCTTGATACTTCAACTATATTTCCATTTTGCCGCAAGATACAGAAAATAACGTTCGGAATGTCTTTAATGGCCGTATAGGTATAGTATTCATCGGCTTCAATATCGTACAAATACATGGGGTAATGGCTGGTCACGTAGTCGCTGAGGAAGAAGCAGATGAATCTTCCGTCCTCGGTACGGATGGCGGAGCTTGCCTTACCGGTGCTTGCGGACTCTAACGTGCCTTCCAACTCCGTTGTAAACTTCACCTTGTCCAAGTCCACGTAATAGAAACCGTTTTTGCTGTCTTCCCAGAACAGCGGCAAAGCGTTGAAGGCAAACAACCAACCCTTTTCATACCGCTTGTCGGAGCAATGTACTTTGTAATCGTAATGACGATCCAAAGCCGCGTCACTAACCAAGAAAAATGTGCGTCCGATTGTTCCGGCCATATCGGGAACCGGGTCATCCCACGTGACATCCACATGATATTTTACACCGTCAATGGTAACAACGCTCCATGCATGAAGTCCCATACCTCTGCCATTGTCAGCAAATCCGACGACCTGCTCCGCCTGAATGCCCACGCGGCTTAGTAAATCGTTATAGCCCTTGGTGTAGCCATCGCAGACCGCAAAGCCATCGACGATCGAGCCATATTCGCTGTGGCTGTATTTTTTCTTATACGTTAAGTCATAGGTGCAGTGTTCCACCAACCAGTCATGAAGCCGCAGAGCCTTCGCTACATCAGACAGGCCTTCACCAAGGTTTTCGCCGAGCGCCTCGCGGAGTGCTTTCTGCACAGCGGCCTCGTAAACAGCCTTATCGTAGCTCTTCTTCTCATTTGAAGGAGCGCCTTTGCCCAAATCGACATTCGCCTGCGTTTCATCCGACGAATCGGTGTTGTCGTCTTGCTTTGTTTCCTCGTCCTTTTTCGTATCTTCGTCTTTTTTCGTTTCGTCTTTTTCGGTTTCATCTGTCGGATCGGTGGGTTTTGCCGGTTCGTCCGAATCCGAAGTATCTTCCGGATCGTCCTTTTCGTCCTCGTCAGCCGGATCCGGCTGTACCGGTGTAACAGTCACGGCAGCGGCACGCTTCAAGAACGTTACAATCTGACCGCGCGTACAGGTCTCGTCCGGCGAAAACGTAGTAACGGAAGTACCGTTCGTCACGCCGTTTTTCACGGCCCATGCCACGGCCTGTGCATATTCCGCATCCGCCTTTACATCGGTAAACGTCGAGAGGACCTCGGTTTTCGGGCTGCCGGAATTTTTCCAGAGATAGACCACCGTTGAGGCTCTGGTGCAGGGTGTATCCGGCTCAAAATTGCGGCCTGTGACCATGGTATGATCCTTGGCCCACATGGCAGGTTCATAGTAATATTGGTTGGCACTTACGTCGTCAAAAATGATAAAGCCATCTCTTTTGGGACTGCCTGCCGCACGCCACATAAAGGTAAGTATCTGCGCACGCGTACAGGTCTCGTCCGGCGAAAACGTCGTTGCCGACGTTCCCGTGGTGATCTGTTTTTCTACTGCCCAATCGACGGCTTCGGCAAAATAATCGCTCGCTTTCACATCGGTAAAGACAGGGCGCGTAGTCTGATCGTTCTTGGTATCTTTCGTCCCGGCGGCCGCACGTTTAAAGGTATAGGTAACAATGACATTTTTACCGTTCGCCGTGACATTCTTTGTTTTGTGTCCATTGACCTTGACAGACATTTTGTCCATTTTGGCCGTAAACTTCTTGTCAAGGCCCGATTTGATGCCAATTTCAGCTGTTACGGTATAATCGCAGTTATCTTTGAAAACCGCATCCGCCGGCGACCATGTCACACTTAACACTTCGGTGCTTGCCTTCTCCGGCAAAGTGGCCGTTTGAGCCGGGACTTCACCGGCTTTCGGTTCGGCAACAGTCAGATTGATAATGGAAATGATTCCGGCTGCAAAAGCGGAAACCGATAACAGAACTGTAAGCAACACCATAAACAGTATGCCGTTCAAGCGTTTCATACATGTGTTTTTCACACAAATTCCTCCTCTATATATATAGTTTTTCTTTACAGATGACGTTCAAATATATCCGGTACATCCAGCTTATCCCGGGTTCCGATTTCAAAGCAATTATGCTTGACACCAATATAGTTCCCATCAGCAATGATATAATGATCGATCAGGCGGATATCAAGCGAACCGAGCAATTCCCCGACTTCCAAAGTTACGCTTTTATCTTCATACGACGCCGCAAGCGTTCCGCTCGGGTGATTATGCGCCAATGCGGCATAGACAGCAGACGATGACACGGCGCTTGCCACGATCTTTTTCGTCTTGACCGGCGCCAATTCCTGTGTGCCCTCCGATATGACGACACTGCGGTCGATCCGGCCTTTTTTATCAAACAGAATGAGCATCAGCCGTTCGGTCTCGACACCGGTATAAAGCTTGACAAGATATTCCCCGATCTGTTCAAAGGAATGGAATGTTTCGTTCGGGTCACAGGCTGTGTTGATCCGGCGATGACATTCAAAAACAGTTTTAATTAAAACTGCGGCGTTCTCGCCGATTCCGCCGACCTGCGTCAGTTCGGCGACAGAAGCGGAAAACAGCTTATCCAATGAGCCGAAGCGCGCCAAGAGTTCATGGGCGACCGGGTTTGTATCACGCCGCGGAATAGCATAATACAACAGCAGTTCCAAGAGCTCATGGTCTTGCAGGTTTTCCGCGCCGGCGCTCAAAAAACGCTCTCTCATACGGGAGCGGTGCAAGGCATGCGGATGGGTACTGTTTGTTTTGGCGGAATTATCACGGGTAACGGGCATTTGTCCGGTATTCTGATTTGACTTCATAGCAATCTTCTTCATATTTCGATATGTTAAAATGAAATAACGGTGAACAAAAGTATGATAGCACGATTTTCCCCAAATGTCAAGTGGCGGAAAAATGTACACGGGCAATCCGTGTACATTTTTTGCAAAAGGCCTGGAAAAAGGCTCTTGGGAGAGCTTGACTTTTCCCGAAAAGCAATAAAAGAGACGGTTTTGGTGTTACTTTTCACCTCTGCGAAAAGTAAGCAAAAGAGGACGTTTTCATGTTACTTTTTGCGGCGTGCAAAAAGTAACCAAAAACACGCCGAGGGCTGTGGCCCTCTGGACTCCCATGGGTGCGGTTCAAAATTCCGAGCGTGGAGTTTATTTGTTAAACCGCAAACCACGTGTGCTATCAAGAAATTCTTGCAAAAATTGTAGTCTTGTGCCATACAGCTCGGAAATATTTTGAACCGGTGCGAAAGGGTAGCTTTACTGCGTAAGGATTTGTGGGTGCTTATAAAAAGGCGGAGTTTGATTGGGGTGGACAGCAGGTTATGTGTTTCAGGGAATGGGAGAGTTTGGTGGGAAGTTGTTTTTTGAGAGAACGGAAAATATTTCTTCGGGAAACGGATAGTTTCAGACAGAATTGCAAAATTTCAAGTTTTCTGCACAGAAACGCATTTCGGATGAATCTAAAAAAATTTTACCTGTCCGCTTTGCTTTGGTGTGCTCCCAAGCAATGGTTTTGCACCAAACTTTCCACCAGTCCACATCCCGTTTGTGTCATGCCAAGTCACGGTTTTGCTCCAACTTTTCCACTCAGCCACACTAATTTCCCCTTTCAGCCGCAACAATATAACGTGCAGTTCCCCTTTTAAACGAACGCCTGCGGCGTCAAGCCTGCACTGCAACTTCGATTTTCTGTAAAATCCGATTCTGCGTCAGCACTGCAACCGCCCTTTTCCGCCGGTTCAAAACATGGCCGTGCGTATTGTGGCACTTATAAAATTTTCCAAAAAATCTTAACGCGCAGAACCTTTCAACTTTCACCTGAAATCTCACCGCACGGGTTTTGAACCGCTCCCCGGGAGTCCAGAGGTCAGCAGACCTCTGGGGTACTTTTTGGTTACTTTTTCGTACAAGCGAAAAAGTAACGTAAAAACGTCCTTGGGGACTTTGGGGGCTTGGGGCACGCCGCAAAAAGTAACACAAAAAACGTCTCTTACTTGCTTTTCGCGAAACGAAAAGCCCTCCCCAAGTGCCCCTTTTGTTACTTTTCGCAAAAATAACACGGCTCCCCAGCCGCCCCTCACAGGGCGGCAAACTCACGCTGCCGCGTGAGCAAAAAAAGCAAGGGCATAAGCCCTTGCTTTTTTAAAATACTACGACTACCGACGCAACTAACGCAAGTACAACCGATAAAACAGCTCTGCGCGTCAGCTTTTCCTTTCGGCAAAACCCGAAAAACGCCGAAAACGCCATGGTCGTCCCTGTCACAAGCGGATATTGCACCGACGCCGGAAGCGATTCGAGCGCAATCAGCAGCAGTAGATTTCCGCCACCTGACGCAATTCCGTATAAAACCGAAGCAACAATCGCCTTTTTCGGGTTGTGTAACATCTTTTCCTTGACTCCGGCCGATAACACGCCTACCAATACCGCGCTCATCACAACCGTCGTAACAGCCGCCGCCAAGAAAAACGAACCGCTGTCAAGACCGTTTTCGGCGCTTTGATTGATTTTGGCAAATACGCCGCTTAGCCCGTTCATGATAAATACGCCAAAGCAATAGAAAAGTCCCTTGACACTGCTTTTCTTTTCACCATTCTTGAATTCCGCGCCGACTGCTACTGCGGCTGCAACCAACAGACACCCGACGGCCTTTCCCACCGTAAGCGGCTCGCTGTAGAACACAAGCCCCACCGCAAACGGCAAAAGCATGCCGCCAAGCATCATAAAAACGGAATATAACGCCATGTTTGTCACACCGAACGCCTTAGCGCTGAACAGCGTCGTGCCGATTCCGACAGCCGCGTACAGTGCAGCAATGATAACGCCGGTGACATGGAACGTGTAGTGCGTTCCATACAGTGCAAAGGCAAGCGGAAAACGCATAAGACCGGTCAATAAACCGAAAAGCAGAGTCGTCCGCAAAAGGGAGCCCTCCGAACGCGTGTACATCTGTTGGAATACAAACATACCGCCGAACAGTCCGGAGGCAAGGATCAACAACAAATAGTCCATCGTCTGTTATTTTCTCCAATAAGCGCCGCTGTGCGTATTGGCTTCCCAAGCACGCTGTTGTCCCTCGTATACTTCTTTCGGAACATTCGGATTGCCATCATGATAGCACGGAATGAGCATGTCCCCGGCCACCTTGGGATCAGTGCAGGCGGTGTCGTTTCTCCATTTCTCGCGTTCTTCCTTGTTGCGCACATTCGGAATATCCATCGGAATACCGCCGTTTAAAATGCTGCGATACGCAAACATACCGGGCAAGAACATATCCATTGCTTCATATACGTCAATGGTCTCACCGTGATCGCGGCCAAGCAGTTTTTCCATGCAGAAATACATCGAATAATAGTCACTGCCGCCGTGTCCGAATACAGCTGCCTGCTCAGAAAGCTCGTCTTTCGGCATATAGTCGGCCGCCGTATACCCTTCCTTGTCGTATTCGCCGTCTACTTTGTGCGTGCGGATATGGAAACCCTCCACACCTCCGTTGTTTTCCACTTCACGCGTCGATTCCATAGAGCCTTTCTGCCCATAGATGGAATACCAGATGGAATGGCTGTTAAGGCCGCCGTGCACACTGCGGCAGATAGCGCCGTTTTCCAGCGTGATCATTTCGATACCGCATACACTGCTTCTTTTGCCCATACGGCAGGCTCTTGCGCTGTACGGAACCTCCAAGCCGACAACCTTGACCGGACGCAGACCCGTAATATGGATCATGGGGCCGATCGAATGCGTGCAGTAGAACGTCGAATACATGTTGTTGCGCCAATGTTCGGGATTGCCTTGGGTAAGCGAGAACCACTGCGGTTCGCAGTTGTGGATGTATTCGCCCTCGGCATATTCCACCTCGCCGACTTCGCCGGCCTGATAGCGCTTGCGCATTTCAAAAGGTCCGGGCATGAAGCAATAGTTTTCCAAATACATGTATTCTTTGCCAGTGCGCTCGACGGTTTCGATTAATTCCACCGCTTCTTTCAGCGTCTGACACGGCAAAACCTCGGAAATGACATGTTTGCCTGCATTCATGGCCTTGATAGCAAACGGCGCATGCTCAGTGGCGAAATTGGCAAGCACCACAACGTCCATATCATGCTTCAAGAATTCCTCGTATTCGGTGTAACCGGTGATATTCTTGTCATCCAATTCGGCAAGCTTATCTTTCAAGCCTTGTTCCCAGTTGTCGCAGATAGCGACGATTTCAGCGTTTCCGGAGCATTCGCAGTAACGCATCATGCTGGTGCCGCGGCCGACGCCGACAACGCCGACTTTCACTTTTTTGTTTTCCATAAAAATCCCTCTTTCCGCTTTTTGGGTTATATGTTTTTTTTGAAAATTGGCACATTTCTTATCGTGCAAATTCATTGTAGCATGACAAAAGGCAAAATAAAATAGAAAATTTCCCTGTATTTATGGAATTTTTTTGGTTTTCTCTTGCAAAACGAGTCGATTGGCGTTATACTGTAAGAGGAAATCCCCGTGAAAGGAGCGATACGGTGCTAAACGATAATATCTGCCGGTTTGTATCGACCGGAAACGCGCACAATGAATTGGTCATGTTGAATTTTGTCCATGAAAAGAATTGGCACGAGACCGCCCCTCAGTTGACTGCCGCTTTTATTCTGCACTTGGTAACCTCCGGACACGGTACCTTTACGTCAGGGGATAAGACCCATCCGATCGCTCCCGGAGATGTTTTCTGTGCCTTTCAGGCAAAGAAATACACGCTAATAAACCAAGAAAACCTCGAATGCATGTATGTCACCTTTTCCGGCACGCGCGCCGGTGCGCTTTTGGAGCGTGTGGGCTTTACGCCGGACCACCCGGTCTTTCACGGTCTTGCCGAGCGCACCGATGTTTTCGCTTTTTGGAAAAGTATGCTTGATTCCTGCCGGTACGGAACAACGGATCTTGCCGCAAGCGCGGTCTTATATCATACGCTTTCGTTGCTTCCCGTTGCGTCGGAAACCGAAAATGCCCCCGATACCGACCGGGATACGATTTTGGAAATCAAGAAATACATCGATGAGAATTTTCGTGATCCGACGCTTTCTTCGGGAAAGATTGCCTCGCAGTTCGGCTATTCGCCCAGTTATATCGCGTCGCTGTTCCATAAGACCGCGGCCATCCGTCTGTCGGCGTATTTAGCGAGACTGCGGCTGGAATATGCCGCGTCTTTGATACACGACGGCTGTCTTGTCGTCGGGCAGATCGCCCATGCCAGCGGCTACACCGATCCCCTGTATTTTTCAAAGGTTTTTAAAGCGCATTTCGGAATTTCACCGAAACAAATGATACGGGAACAGGCGGAAAAACAAACAGAGATCCTGTAAAGCGTGCCGCAAATTTGCGTTTTACGGCGCAAAATAAATTCATTCGCCCGTCCCTCGTGTCAAAAAGTTTTGCTTTTCAAAGTTCAGAGTCCTGTTTATCGTACACCTGATCTGATATAATACAGACACTTCCAAAAGGAAATGTTCATCAGAAAGGATGTATCGATATGAAAAAACTTGCCATAACCCTCTTTTTTTCGGGCTTGCTCTTGACGATCGGCGCGGCAGGCGGCGCAGACCGTACGCCGTTCTTTGTCACCGTGCTTTGCATGACGTCGGGAATTGCACTTTTATTGGTGTCAGAACGCGTCTATGTCCGTAAATTCCGGATTCATTCTCCAAAGAAAATACGCCGGCCAAAAGCGCAAAACGTCCCCACGCCGCAAAAAAGTACCGTCCAAACAATTGTCAGCCCCGCGCCGGGCTTGCAGGCCGTGAAATCTTATAAGAAAGATCGGAGGTTATCTTTTGAATAACAACCAAACAAAAGCTCAGGCCACCCCCAAAAAGACCGCTAAACCGGCTCGTCCGTTTTTGGGGATCCTTGCCGCAGGCGTCGCTTCGTATCTTGCGGCTTTGTGTTATCTGCCGACATCGGGTATTCTTTCGACCCTCCCGGCCGCCACGGTTCTTGCGCTGGCGGCCAGCGTCTTTTGCCATGAAAAATGGGAAATTTACGCGCTCATGGGCGTTATGCCGGCAGTCGTGACGACCTTACTCGGCTTTTCGCCGCGCCGGGCTGTTTTTGTGGGAATCGCCTGCGTATTCCAAAGCGTTTTTGCACTGCTTGCCAAACGTGCATTTTTGACTTATCGCAGAGGCCGTGCCGCTTTTCGCGCCAAAAGCCTTGCCATAGGCATTGCTGCGGCATTGCTTTGCCTGTCCTCCTATCTTGCCGCATTCGGCAACCCGGTGGGTGCGCTTATTTCGGAAAACCGAGCCAAAGAGGCTGTCAAAGAGCGGTACGACGGAATCGTTTCGACCCATGCCACGCATTATGACGCGTTTTCGCGCAGCTATCTGACGGAAATCACGTTTGACGCAGGCGAAAAGGGCGAGCGCTATTATTTAGGCGTGCCGAACCGTGACGATTATGACGGTTTCTGCCGAGCAATTCTGTATGAAAAGGCCAAGGATTATTTTGAATCGCAGACCACGTTGGAGCGCGAAAGCGTATCGGCACTGTTAGAAAACGACGGACGGGTGCTGTCGCCGGAGACCCCGTTTGATGAGGTCAAGGACGATATGGAATACTCTCTTGTGTTATCCGGAGGTATTCTCGACAAAGAAGATTTTCACATCGCAGTCGGGCAGATGAAACGCTTTTTTGAGCTGTCGGACAGCTTTGCGTATAAAAGTGTGACGCTTACTGCCGTCGGTGAGACCGGTGAGCATTATTCTGCCGTGCTTGCAGACGGTCTGTGGCAGGAGTAAAAAAAGCGCGGCTTTCCCCAACAAGCTTTCACAAATAACCGATACAACATGACGCGCGGCGGTCTGAAAGACAGATCGCCGCGCGTCATGTGTTTTGATATACGTTAGCGAAAGCGGAAGTTCTTACATGAAATCCGTATTACCCCAATATTCCTTCCATAAGTTCATCCATTTCCAACGTTCCGTCCTTGAATCTCACGGTTTTGATCTCAAACTTTCCGAATTTCAGCGCCAACTGCGCACCATAAACGCAAAGCGTTGCAGTCTGTGCCGTTTCGGTCGGATTGAACAGCCGCAGGATATAACCGTCGCCGCAATCGGCCTTTTTGAAAGTTTCCAAGGTCACAATGTCGTTATCCTTTAACAAAACCGGGGCCTGCGGCTTTTCCCCGACGCCGGTCGGATAGAACGAAAGCACCATGGGACGGCGGTTGAAATGGGCAGACAAACGCGGCGCTTTGTCCAAAACCTCCCGGCGCGTGCCGGCGACAAATTTAAAGGAAAAATCGCGTTCGCCCTGCTCGATATACGGCATATAGCGATCCTGCGGCATGGTAATGCGTCCCGAAAGCGGATGCGCCGTGTAGCTGGGTGAGCGGAGCAAGGTAATTTTCAGTGCGTTTTCCGTGCTGTCGAATGAGGAGCCGTACACGCCGTTATTGAGCACGGCAAGTGCCAGACCGTTCGCGTCCGGTTGACATAATGCCTCATAGCGTTGGGCGACATTTTCTTCCAAACCGTCTTTTAAAGTTTCACGTCCGTAGGCTTGTTCGCCGATACACTCCGTTTTGCCGAACGCCGCCGGGACATTCATTTTGACGAGTTTTTGCTTTTCGTCCCACACAATCCGAACGTCTATCTGCATACCGTCGGTTTCGGACAACAGATACTTTATCTGCGCTCTGGCGCTGTGATAGCCGAACACAGCCTCAACGACCGTGCGCACTTTTCCGCTTTCAATAACGTGCACGCCGTCGATCGGATCATTGGTATGACAAAAGACCTGCGCTTGTTCGGGTGTCAGAAGCGTGAATGCTCCGACCTTGTTTTTCCACGAAGTCTGCTCCATGTACCAAGGGTCATAGTTGTCCTCAAACACTTCGAGTGCAAACGAATCTTTGTTTACATAATTCTTCCCGTCCACTGCATACACATCGACAAGACCGGTGGCGCGGTTGATTTCGATATGCGTTTTTCCGGCGTCGAAGATATAATGCGTATCATTGTGCGCAAGCGTTGGAACGGGTTTGGCCGGAATGGCTTCAAAGCCGCAATCAAAACGGTTTAAACGCATGGGCGCCAAGGCGGCATGGAACACAACGCGTTTACGCCATTCCAACGGAATGGTGCTGTACTCCTTTTCGCACTGCGACGGCAGAAGTGCGCCGGTTTCGTCGCAGACGCGAGGTTGGAGAAATTCGGGATTCCAGTTCTGATCCCAAAGCATGAATTCAGCTGTCAGGTCGCTTTCAATCGGATACGGATAAGGGTTATAGGCGAAGATCGGGATTTTATCGGATGCGGCTTTGGGTTGACCGGCCGCAAGGGCGAAAAAAGCGCGCGCTTTGAAACGGGAAAGAATTTCGAGCGCATGGTCGAGCATGCGCAGACCCATTTCTTCGGCAGGCTGTATGGAGGTGCCGGGCAGCATGTCGTGGAACTGCACGGTCAAGATATCGTACAGCGCTTCGGCAAGCTCTTTTTCGGGATAGGGCATGAGCTTTTCAAGAGCGGCATGCGAGCACATGCTTTCGGTCATGAAAAAGGTGTTTTCGGCATTCCGATAGCGTTGTTTGATGCGGACTTGGCTGGTATAACAGCCGACCGCCCAAGGATTCAAGCCCTTGTCGTAGGTCGGCAGTGTGCGGCGTTCCTTGACTTCTTTGATATACATTTCCGGGGTAGACTGAATCAGGGTTACGCCGTTCTTTTCCATTTCCGTTGTCAGGACTTCGATATCGTCAAGGTCTTTTTTGGACGGGCCGCCGCCATGGTTGCCGATGCCCCACAAGCAAAGGAAGAAATCGCCCTCGGGGCAAAGATCGGCATAAGAGCGAATCTTTTCGGCGGCTTTCCCTTTGCCGGAATTATAACCGCCGTGGATACGTACAGCCGTCACTTCACTGCCGTCATAACCGATCCATTTGAATTCATTGGCCGGCAGTTTGATAAAGCGGTCGCCGCTGTCGGGGCGCATGAACAGATAGCCGTCATAGCCGCTTTTGGTGAGAATCTGCACAAGGCCGCGCGAATGGCCGAACGGGTCAACATTGACGGCAACGGTCGGTGCGACACCGAATTTTTCCATAAAATACTTTCTGCCCGAAAGGATCTGACGGACAAACGCTTCGCCGGACGGCATATTGCAGTCCGGCTGTAAATGCCAGCCGCCCATGATATGCCATTTTCCTTTTTTGACCAGTTCCCGGATATGTTCAAACAGAGGTTTATCGTATTCTTCAATCCATTGATACAAGAGCGCTTCATTATGACAGAACACAAACGAATCGTATTCGTCGCAGAAATCCGCGGCAATACGGAACGTGGATAACGCCTCGGCCGCGCCTTCTTCCCACTCCCATTGCCACACAGGGTCAAGGTGGGCGTTGCAAATCAGATGCAGACGTTTTGACATATTTTTTCTCCTTAAATGCTTTTTCAGTCGTGAAATTGATATTTTCAGTGTAGCATGACCGAGTGAAAAAGTCAAGATAATTTACATCTTTTTCCGTTTTTCTTATGCTTTTTTCCCGTTTTGTCCGGCATACCGTGTTATATTTCCGTGTAACATGGCAAAAAAGCGTGTTTAAATGTTAAATTTGCAAAAAGGACTTGAATTTTTCTGCGGTCTGTGTTACAATACCTCCGTTCAACGAAGAACACTTCCTATTTATTATATGCTTTTGAATATATTGGCATATGGTTTTTACATGACAGCAAGCAAAGGGGCTTTTATATGCATCTGCATATGAGGGCTGTTTTTTTGATTTTTGCCGGAAAGGCGGGATACGATTTTGATTAACGAAAACTTATTGGAAATCATCAAAGCCGACAAAGCCGCACGCCAGAAAGTGGCGGACGCCGCCAAAGAAAGCGGCGCCATCGATGCAAGACTTGCGGACGCAAAAGCTAAATTTGAAAAGAAATACGGCGACAGCGCCAAGAAAAAAATTGCTTCTTCCGCCGCGGAACATGAGAAAATTTTAGCAAATGCCGAAGCCGATTACAAAAAACATCTGGAAAACACAGCGGCAAGTATCGACGAGCTTTACTGCCGCAAAAAAGACGAATGGGCAAGCGGCATTGTCCGTGCCGTAACCGGTGCGTAAAATGCCGGACACCGGTCACAGAGGAGATGAAAGAGTTTGAGTATATCCGGACTTTCTTCCAATGCGCTATATGCCAAGGCCAAGGCCATGTTTGCCGATCATCTGACCGACGAAGTCTATACGGAGCTTGCCGGAATGACGGAGCTTGCCGATTTTACCTCTTACTTAAAAACCAAAACGCCATACAGTGAGGCTTTTGAGGCAATCGGACAAAGCGGAAGGCTTTCCCGGCGTCAGTTAGAGGGAATCATCAAGCGCATGACGCTGCTGCGGCTGGAAAAATTATTACGCTATGCTTCGTTATGCGATGACGGAATTTCCGATTATTTCCGCATGAAGCATGAGTGCGAATGCATTATCCGCCGGCTTCGCCAAGAAGGCGATTATGAGCTTGACAGCTATTTTGTGTATGTGCCGGACGGATTTTTCAAAAAGACCTGCTTTGATCTGTATGCGCTTGAAAGAGCCTGCACCCCCAAAGAGGTTTTGGAGGTCTTGAAAGGAACGCCTTACGAAAAGCCGCTTGCACGCGTACTTTCGTTCGATTCGCCTGACGCGGAAATGCAAAACCGCCGTCAGGTTCCGGAAAATCGGTTATACGGTTTTCTTTATGAACACAGCGCGCAGATCTTTAAGAAAAAAAATGACGCCGGAAGTTACCCCGAGATTGAAAAGCTATTAGCGTCTTTGGGCGATATGCTAACGATCGGGACGCTGTACCGGATCAAAACGTATTATCCGGAAAAGGAAGATGTATTACGTCTGCACGTTTATCGCTCGGCGCTCACAAGGCTTTCGGCGGCAGAACGTTCAGCGTTGGAACATGCGTCCGGAACGGATACGTTCCTTGCGGCGCTTGACACGACCTGTTACAAAAAGCTCGTGCCGCTCTTCAAGAGCGACAAGGCCGCGATTGCCACAAAGCAGTATCTTTACGATTTCTGTCGGAAACAATTTACCATGACGAGCGACGCGGCGCTGACGGCGCTTTGTTACAGCGCGCAGATCTCAGCGGAGGCGGATAACCTCATCACATTAGCCGAGGGGATCTGCGTCGGCGCCAAGCCCGAAGAAATGCTTGGGCTTTTGCTCCGGTAATAGCGTCCGGAACCCGCAAAAAGCAAAATAACCAAAGAAAGGAAGATTGGCACCTATATGGCTATCGAAAGAATGAGCGTCGCCAAAATCAGCGGCAAGCTGGATATGTTTGACAAAACGCTTGATGAAATCTGTGCCGCCGGTATTTTCCAGCCGGAAAACGCCGAAAGCTTTTATTCGGCCGGTATGGGTTTAAAGCCGTTTGACGGCGACAATACGGCGGCGGGCAAAATTTCCGAATTGGAAATGCTTGCCAAAAACGCCGGAATCAAGCTCCATGTGCGCGAGCATGACGCGCCGGGAGACGATACCGGAGAGGATGAGGCCTTTTTCGGAGAGCTTTCCGAAAAGCTCAAAAATTATGCCGAGGAAAAGAAAACGTTAAACGAGCAGATCGAACTTTGTCAGAACGCGATCTCCAATTACAGCCACTTTAAAGATTTGGAGGTTGACCTCGGCGAGATCGGCGACTGCCGTTATGTCAAACCGCGCTTCGGCCATATGCCGCGCGCCGCTTATGAACGCATTGCCGAATATGCCAAGGATCATCCGTACATCCGCTTTTTCCCGTGCTCAATGGACGGCGACGAATGCTGGGGCGTCTATTTCGCTCCCAAGGAAAAGCTTTCGGAAGTAGACGGCGTATTCGCTTCTCTCTTCTTCCAGAAGATATTCCGTTCGGACGTTTCCGGCACAGTGGCAGAACTTATCGCAGGCTTGCAGAACAACATTGAATTGGTGCAAAAACAGATTGCAGAACTGGATGAACAGGCAAAAAAGCTGTGTCAGGACGAAGAACAGCACATGAACCTCTATTATTCCAAGCTTTGCTACGACAGCGCCAAATTTGAAATGCGCATGCTTGCCTACCACAACAAGGAATATTTTTTCCTTGCCGGCTGGGTTCCCGAAAAAAATGCCGCGTCCTTTGAAAAAAGGTTAGAAAAATTAGGCGGCGATGTGACGGCTGAAATCACCGAGCCGGACGAGACGCTGAAAGTGCGGCCGCCTGTGCGCGTGACAGGGTTCGCCAAATTCTTACGGTTCTTTGTCGAGCCGTATACGTTCTATGTGGATATGTACGGTACGCCCTCCTACAACGACTTGGATGTCACCGCTTTTGTGGCAGTTACCTATACGATTCTGTTCGGCATGATGTTCGGCGACATGGGACAAGGCCTTGTCCTTGCCATAGTCGGTGCGCTCATGTGGAAAGTAAAACATATGGCGCTCGGAAAAATTCTTGTGCCGTGCGGCATGTCTTCGATAGTCTTCGGCTTTGTATTCGGATCGGTATTCGGGTATGAGCATTTGCTTGACCCGGTATATGCGGCACTCGGCTGGAACGGAAAGCCGATCGAAGTGTTTGAAAACGTCAATCTGGTCCTGCTGATCGCCATTGCCATCGGCGTGGGACTGGTTATATGCGCGATCTGCTTAAATATTGTCGGCTGTATCAAGCGCAAATGCTTCGGCGAGGCGCTGCTCAGCCAGAACGGTCTTTGCGGACTTATCCTATATGTCTGCGGCGCTAACCTTGCCTCGGCCTTTATGAAGGGGCCTGCGCCGTTTGATTCGGGTGCCTGCGGTATTGCCATCGGCGTGTGCGCCGTGATTTTGATCATCAAAGAGCCGTTTATCGAGGGAATTGACCATCATCACTTTGAAAAGCCCGAAAGCATGGTGGATTTCCTTTTACAGAACATCTTTGAATTTGTGGAATACATTCTTTCCTACATGAGCAACACCGTTTCTTTCCTGCGTGTCGGCGCGTTCGTGTTGGTACACGCCGGTATGATGATGGTGGTGTTCTCGCTGGCCGGTGCGAACGAAAATCCGGTGGTTATCCTGCTCGGAAACATCCTCGTCATCGCGTTGGAAGGCCTGTTGACCGGTATTCAGGCGCTCCGTCTGGAATATTATGAAATGTTCAGCCGTTTCTACATCGGCGACGGACGCAAGTTCAATCCGGTACGCGTAAAGAAATCCGAAAAAAATTAAAAAAGCACAAGATACATTCATTATGAAAGGAACTATGATCATGACTACTTCCATTCTCTTAACGCTTCTCGTACTCATTCCGGCACTTTTACTCTATTCCGCTGTTATCGCTTTCAAGCGCATGTCCTCCGGCAAAACGCCGCGCAAAGCGCTCCGTTTCAATGTCGGTGTATTTGCCGCCCTTATCTGCGCCGTAGCGCTCACCTCCGTGTCGGTTTTTGCCGCACCGGAACAGGAAACGGATACGGCCGAACCTGCCGAAACGTCTGAAACGGCCGAAACCGAACAGACCGCCGGCGATATGTCCAAAGGTATGGGCCTTCTTGCAGCCGGTATCGTTACGGGTCTTGCCGGTATCGGCGGCGGTATTGCCGTTGCAGCCGGTGCGCCTGCCGCTATCGCCGCAACCAGTGAAGACCCCAAGAGCTTCGGTAAATCCATTATCTTCGTTGCCCTCGGTGAATCCATCGCGCTGTACGGCGTTGTTATTGCAATCTTGATTCTGCAAAAAGTTTAAACATCTGTCGGAAACAGAGGAAAAAGGCATGAAATTTTACTTGATAACCGACGATGCCGACACCTGCGTGGGAATGCGGTTTGCAGGCGTGGATTCGACGCTTGTGCACGACGCGTCTGAGGCGCTTTGCGCATTGGAACGCGCGTCCGTCAACGAAAACACCGCGATTTTATTTGTCACAAGCGGCATAAAAAAGCTGTGCGGTGAAAAGATTGCCGCGCTTTCCGCCGGAAGCCGCCCGGTCGTTGTGGAGATTCCCGACAGCGCCAACGCCGGAAAGACCGGCGGTGCGGTCGCAGATTATATTCGTGCCACTGTCGGCATAAGCATATAGAAAGGAGCGGAAAATTTGGAAAACAGGATCGATGAAAGCACCGGTCTTATCGTAGGCAGTATTGAAAAACAGGCACAGCGTGAATGTGAACGTTTAAAGCAATCCGCCGAAGATCTGTATACGGAAAAAGTAGCCGCTCTGGAAGCGGAAATTAAAAAGAAATATGAAAATCAGATAAGCTACGAACTGGAAAAACAGCGTCTTGACGCCAACCAGAAAGCAACGGTTCTTGAAGCCGACCATAAGGCGGCTCTGGCGGCACTGCGGCACAAAGTGACTGATGAGGTCTTTGCGACGGCGGCAGAGGAAATAAGAAAATTTGCCGCGTCCGAACATTACGGTGCTTTTTTGGAAAAAAGCGCCGCGTCGGCAAAAGACTTATACCAAGGAAACGTCGTGATCTATCTGCGCGCGTGCGACAGTGTGTATCAAGAAATGCTTATAAACGCGTTTGGCAGGGACGTTGCCTTTGAAACGGACGATACGATACATTTCGGCGGCATCAAGGTATGCTTTACAGACGCCGCCGTCATGGCGGACGATACGCTTGACGCCCGTTTTGAAGCGCAGAAAAAGGCGTTTATCCAAAACAGCGGACTGGGATTCAAGGAGTGAGAACGGTGACGCAAAACCAACAGAAAACGCAAAACGTGATATATGGGATCAATGGCCCGGTCGTTACCGTCAAAGGCCGCACAGGGCTTGGCATGCTCGAAATGGTCTATGTGGGAAAGCTTCGCCTGATCGGCGAAGTAATCCGCATTGAGCGCGATGTGACCACAATTCAGGTTTACGAGGAAACCACTTCGCTCCGCGCCGGAGAACCGGTCGTCGGAACGGGTTCTTCGCTCAGCGTGACGTTAGGCCCGGGAATCATGGGCAACATTTTCGACGGAATCGAACGTCCGCTTCGCGACGTGGAAAAAAACTTCGGTGCCTTTATCGGGCGCGGCGCAAGCCTTGCCGCGCTTGATCCGGACAAAAAATGGCAAACCACACTTACCGTAAAGGCCGGCGACAGTCTTTCGGGCGGCGAAATTTTCGCTACCGTACCCGAAACGGCGGTCATTACCCATAGAGCCATGCTGACGCCTACCCTTTCGGGAAAGGTCGAATGGACAGCGCCGGACGGGGCATACACGGTAAACGACACGATATTGAAACTGCGCGACGCAAACGGGGCTTTGCACGATATTACGCTTGCCCAACGCTGGCCGATCCGCAATCCGCGCCCCATTGCCAAACGGCTGCCGTCGGATACACCGCTTGTCACCGGACAGCGTGTCATTGATACGCTCTTTCCGCTTGCCAAAGGAGGCGCAGCTGCCATTCCGGGCGGTTTCGGTACGGGCAAGACCACAACCCAGCACCAGCTTGCCAAGTGGTGCGACGCGGATATTATCATCTATGTCGGCTGCGGCGAACGCGGCAACGAAATGACGCAGGTGTTGACGGAATTTTCCGAGTTGATCGACCCGAAGACCGGCAATCCGCTTTTGGATCGTACCGTGTTGATTGCCAACACTTCCAATATGCCTGTGGCGGCGCGCGAAGCGTCAATCTATACCGGCATCACACTTGCCGAATATTACCGCGACATGGGCTATGATACCGCTATCATGGCAGACTCGACATCGCGTTGGGCGGAGGCTTTGCGTGAAATTTCGGGACGCTTGGAGGAAATGCCGGCGGACGAGGGGTTCCCGGCCTATCTGCCAAGCCGCCTTGCCGAATTCTACGAGCGCGCCGGACGCGTGGAAACGCTGTCGGGAAAAGGCGGTTCGGTCAGCATTATCGGTGCCGTCAGCCCGCAGGGGTCGGACTTTTCCGAGCCGGTCACGCAGAACACCAAGCGTTTTATCCGCTGTTTCTGGGCGCTTGACAAAAATCTTGCCTATGCAAGACATTTTCCGGCTATCAACTGGAACGACTCATACAGCGAATATGTACCGGACTTTTCGGCCTGGTACAGAGAGAACGTAGACCCGATGTTTTTGTCGCTCCGCGAGGAACTTTGTGCGGTTCTGATGGAAGAAAACAAGCTTATGGAAATTGTCAAGCTCATCGGCGCGGACGTCCTGCCGGACGACCAGAAGCTTGTCATTGAAGTGGCGCATGTCATTCGCGCCGGATTCCTCCAACAGGAATATTTCGGCAAAAACGACGCATTTGTGCCGTTAAACAAACAGTTTGCCATGATGAAAGTCATTTTGCAGTATTATCATAAGATGCGCGACGCGGTAGCCTTGCAGATTCCCATGTCCGAACTTCTGAAACTCGGACTTTCCGAAAAACTCATCGCCATGAAACACGATGTTCCGGAAGAGGATCTGTCGCTTATCGACAGCTATTCCGCAGAGATCGATACAAAAATCGGCGCGCTCATTGCAGAAAGAGGTGACAGGGCATGAAGCTGATTCATTTGAGAGCCGAACAGATCAACGGTTCGCTTGTAACGGTAGACGGAGCCGGCGAAGCCTCTTTTGACGAAGTGGCGACGCTTTGTCTGCCGGATGGCACAAAGCGCACCGGACGCGTTGTCAAAATTGAGGGCGACAGCGTGACCTTGCAGGTTTTCGAGGGTTCGCGCGGCATCAATGCCTCTGACATTCAGACGGTTTTCGAGGGCGCTCCGCTGGAACTTGCCCTTTCCCCTGAAATTTTGGGACGCGTATTTGACGGTCTCGGCCGCCCGATCGACGGACTCGGCGAGATCTATCCCGACGTGGTGCGCGATGTGAACGGTGCGCCGATCAATCCCGTTTCGCGTGAATATCCGCGCAATTTCATCCAGACCGGCATTTCCGCTATCGACGCGCTCGCCACTCTTGTGCGCGGTCAGAAACTTCCGATCTTCTCCGGTTACGGTATGAAACACAATGAGCTTGCCGCGCAGATTGCCAAGCAAGCCACGGTTTCCGACGGAGAGGATTTCGCCATTGTCTTTGCCGCTATGGGCGTCAAGAACGACGTGGCGCAATATTTCCGCAAATCCTTTGAAGACGCCAATTCCAACGGAAAAGTCGTCATGTTCTTAAACCTATCGAACGACCCGATCATTGAGCGTATCATCACGCCGCGCTGTGCGCTGACGGCTGCTGAATATCTGGCTTTTGACCTCGGCATGAACATTCTCGTCATTTTAACCGATATGACGGCCTATGCCGAAGCACTTCGTGAATTCAGCTCCTCCAAGGGGGATATTCCCGGACGTAAAGGCTTTCCGGGCTACCTGTATTCGGATTTTGCGTCGTTATACGAACGGGCCGGCATGCTTGCCGGTAAAAAAGGTTCGGTCACGCAGATTCCGATTCTGACCATGCCCAACGACGATATCACGCATCCGATTCCCGACCTTACCGGTTATATCACCGAGGGACAGATCGTTCTTGACCGTGAATTGGACGCCAAAGGCATTTATCCGCCTATCGGAGTCCTGCCCAGTCTTTCGCGTCTGATGAAAGATTGCATCGGCGGCGGCTACACGCGGGAGGATCACATGCCGCTTGCCAATCAGCTCATGTCGAGCTATTCGGCGGTGGGCGAGGCGCGGTCGTTAGCGTCGGTCATCGGAGAAGATGAACTGTCGGCAGACGACAAGCTTTTAATGAAGTTTGGCGAGGCGTTTGAAAATCGGTTTGTCAAGCAGGCTTTCACCGAAAACAGAACGTTGGTACAGACGCTGGATCTTGGCTGGGAGCTTCTTTCGATGCTGCCACGGCGCATGCTTGACCGCGTCAACAGCAAGATCCTCGACAAGTATTACAAGGGAACAGAAAATTAGAGAATGGCCGCAATCGGTTGAACGGCAGCTAAAAAATGTCGCTTGATGAAAGGGGTACCTTATGCTTACGTTTTTAACGCGTGTTCTTGTCGGGGCGCTTGTAGGGTTAGGCGCTGTACTTCCGGGAATTTCCGGAGGCGTTTTATGCGTCATGTTCGGACTTTACAAGCCGATCATCGAATTTCTTTCACATCCGAAACGCAGTTTTAAAAAATATGCATCCATGGTCTTGCCGGTGTTCTTGGGTGTTGCCATCGGCTTTGTCGTGGTAGCGCGCATTCTGGAATTTTTCTTGACCGAATACGAGGCAGTTTCCACCTGTCTGTTTATCGGGCTTATTGCCGGCGAATTTCCGTCTCTTTTGAAAGAAGCCGGGAAAGAGGGCGGAAACCGGTACTCGTGGATCTCTTTCGGCACGGCGGCAATTCTGGCGTTTGCCGTACTGATCGGCGTACATATGTTCAAGGTGTCGATCGTGCCGAATGTCGGCTGGTACATCTTTTGCGGCGTATGCATGGCGGTCAGCATCATTGTGCCGGGCATGAGCTTTTCGACCTTATTGATGCCGCTCGGGCTCTATGAGCCGTTTGTGGCCGGAATCGGAAAGTTGGATTTTTCAGTCATGCTTCCGGGATTTGCGGCAGTTATTATCGTGCTCATCACGTTTTCAAAGTTGGTTGACCGGCTTTTTGAAACGCACTATTCGATTGCGTTCCATGCAGTAGCAGGCGTTGTACTTGCCGCGACAATCGTTATTATTCCGTTTGACAGTTTCACAAGCGTCACGGGCTGTATCGCCAACATCGCGGCTCTTGCGGTCGGCGCAGTGATTGCGTATTGGCTGTCGTTAATTGAAGTGGATAAAAACGCTTGACCGGCATTCCGGAAAATAGTTTTACAGGCAGGAGGAAAAGCCATGGCAGGAATCGTTCCGACAAAAAGCAATTTAATGGCGGCGCAGAAATCGTTAAAGCTTGCGCGGCTCGGTTATGAGTTAATGGATCGGAAGAAAAACATTCTCATAAAAGAGCTTTTATCGCTGGCCGCCGACGCAAAAACCATACGGGCTGAAACGGACGAGGCGTTTTCCGAGGCCTACAACAGTCTGCGCTGTGCGGAAATGACCTTAGGACGCTGCGGAACATTTGCCATGAGCGTACCGGAGGACGACGGATTGGAGCTTTCCGCGCACAGTGTGATGGGGGTGGAGTTACCGGATATCCGGTACAAGGAACAGCCATCGTTTCCGTATTTTGGGTTTGACTGCACCAACGCCTATTTGGACAAAGCCTACGAGCAGTTCAACAAAGCCAAAGCGCTTGCGGTAAAGCTTGCCGCCGTGGAGACCGACGTATGCCGGTTAGCCGATGCGGTCAAAAAAACACAAAAACGAGCCAATGCACTGTCCAATGTTCAGATTCCGACGCTTGTGGCACGGATCAAATTTATTACCGAGGCACTTGACGAAAAGGAACGCGAAGATTTTTCGCGTTTGAAGTTATTGAAATCGGCGGAAGAAGAAAAATCCGGGCAATCGGAATAAAATGCGGCGCAGCCGCCTGCCGATTCTCACGCGCAGCGTGAGGGAGCCGCCCTGAAAGGGGCGGCTCTTCGTTTTTCTTTTTGCGAAAAGAAACAAAAGGGCATGCCTTTCTTTTCCGGAAAGCCCGGATAGGGGCTCTTAGGGAAATTTTTCTTTTCCTGAAAATTTCCCTAAGGGACGGTTTTGGGTGCTTTTCGTTTCGCGAAAAGCAAATAAGGGACGTTTTTACGTTCTTTTTGCTTCTGCAAAAAGAACCAAAAAGCAGACCG